>VTLG01000869.1_pt1 | contig 27363 bp, 38 predicted proteins | sample 4694571 | NCBI WGS metagenome assembly VTLG01 (sample SAMN12604809, study PRJNA352737) | marine metagenome | biome: ENVO:00000447; feature: ENVO:00000209|ENVO:00000569|ENVO:01000036; material: ENVO:00002151; isolation source: viral sequences binned using virsorter ...
ACCCATTAAAAAAAAAAAAAATTAACTCGCTTTAATAATTAACCTCAACCGATTAGTGAATCGGAGTGTAACAAAAAAAAATAAGTTTGTCAACTAAAAAAAAACTTGACATCTTATTCTAGCTTAGTTATAGTAGGGTATCTTTAATTTTTATATAGGAGACACAAACAAATGATAAGCTATAGTGATTACGAATTTCGTAAAAAAAAATTTGAGGAGGAAGGCAGGGATACTTACCTTGCTGGAGACTTAAATAAGTTTACTAGCCAAACATCTGAGTACATGGCATTTGTAGACAATTATATTAATCAATTGACAGCGGATGACATATAAAATAAAACCTATTAATCCTGTGGCGAGGGCGGTTGCTTATAATCGCCCCCGTCAGCAGATAGTCAAACCCAAAAAGGGTAAAGGCGCGTACGATAGAAACAAAGATAAACAACAAACTAATAAAGACAACAACAACACAAACAAAGGGAAAAACAAATATGACTTCGTTATTTGATACTAACTATGCTGAAATCAAAGTTACTCAAACCATGCTCGACAAGCACATCATAGACGCTAACAAAAGCGTAATTAAATTGTTTGACGATACATACGACAACTTAGAAAACGGTGACGGTATAGATTTTAAAGGTGAATATTTTTCTAGTTACTTTATGAACGAAAGTCCATTGAACTTTTATGATAATGTCATCAGCGTTATACGATGTTATAAAGCAAAGACGCGAGGCGATAAACGAATTAGTATTTCTGGCCTTAAAAAATATGCCGAAGCAGGTGATACCATAGGCATCTTTAAAAGATTAGATGAAGAGCAATACCACAATCGAACTCCCTTCTCTATCGTCAAACTATCTGCATGGGATGACGATGAAATTGACGATCTCAAGTATGCTCTCGCTGATGATGGCTTGATAAAAAAAGATGAACTTAACTAGACAACAGGTACAGAAACGGGTAGAGCAAAACTCTATACTGGAATTTATCTGGAACTCTGCCAAGGCGAACCCTAAATGGACGATGCGTACTGCTAAGATACTGGCAGATATGCATGGGCTGGATACAAAAGAGGTGTATCGCCTTGGCAAAGAAGCTAAATATAAATCTAGTTTTAAGGCAAGGGATTGGGATATTTTAAGAGCAAAGGTTAAACAGTAATTAAAAAGCATTTGACTTTTATAATATCTTGTGATATAACTAATTAAATTAAAACACAAACAAAAAAAGAGGACACAAAACCATTATGATTAAATTATATGCCGATGCACTTAATCAATCACTAAAAAAACTTCCAAAGTATAAAGTAATATACAAAAGAAAATATGGCGGTACTGTCGAAGTGCTACCATCTTACGAGACAACTCCACGCAAAGCATATGATAGTATTCTTCGCACCTATCCTAAAGGATATGTAGTAGGGGTTATCCAAGACCACAGATTTGTGGCATAACAACAACCCAATAAAACTTCAACAAAACAACAAAGCAAAAAGAGTTTAAACAGGAGGTTGTTATTATGTTTATCGGTTGGTCAGATCAAATGCAAAACGATTATGAGGTACAGCAAATACCTTATGAGGCAACGAAGCCATTTATACTAGAGTTGCACTACAGTAAAAGAATGCCTAGTATTAGTTACGCCTACGGGCTATTCAGAAATAATATGCTGGTTGGAATGGTTTCCTACGGAAGCCCTGCGTCACCTTCTTTATGCAAAGGCATATGCGGTGAGGAGCATAGATCAAAGGTTATCGAACTAAACAGATTAGTATTGAAAGACAATCTACCAAACGAGGCATCTTTCCTAGTGTCTCGCTCCCTCAAATTATTACCAAAGCCAAAGGTCGTAGTGTCCTACGCGGATCTTGCGCAAGAACATATAGGAACCATCTATCAAGCCTGTAATTTTTTATTCACGGGGCGAACAAAAGAGAGAACAGATATCGCGTCGGCATTTAATAAACATAGTAGACACCACCTAGGAGACCGAACCAAGCGAATTAATCGTAGTGCAAAACATCGTTACGTTTATTTTATTGGATCAAAGAAAGATAAAAAGATATTGCGTAATGCACTTCGATATACTATTGAAGATACCTATCCAAAATTTTATGAGGAGACTTAATAAATGCGTAGATACTATGTTGAAATAATTAGCTATGATAATATGCAAGTATTTTTTTATATGTATGCTAAAAATGCACAAGAAATAAAAGATAATATCGAGGCTAATTCAATAATTACTATTGACCAAACAGATTAATAAAGGAGTAACAATATGCTAGACTTTAACAGATATCAAATCGAAACCCGTAAGACCAAGATATACAGCGACGATATAATCTACCCATCGCTTGGTTTATCTGGCGAGGTTGGCGAACTAATGAACCAGATTAAAAAGATTTACCGTGATGACAACGGGAAAATAAATTTTGTACGAAAGCAAAATCTTACAAAAGAAATAGGAGATGTAATGTGGTACATTGCTAGAGTTGCTGACGATCTCAACATAGATTTAACTGAGGCCGTAGAGCTTAATTTAAAAAAGCTAAACTCTCGTATGGAGCGAGGCAAGATTGGAGGATCAGGTGATTACAGATAATGATAAACCCCTACGTTGGGATGCAGATATGGCAAAACTATTTGAATGGTATCATACCTGCCCTTCGCCTTGGAAGCCTCAATGGTATGAAAGCGAAGCAGGTAACGTAACTTTACATATCATTAGATCTAGACCAAAACAAGATGTAGATGAGGAACTTAATGACAGTCAAAAGCTGGATTTAGCCAGAGGTAGGCAAGTTAAAAATGCTTGAAGCTACAGTACTAGCCTTCGGTGCATCTATTACTTGTCTTGCCCAAGCAGTTTACTTTGAGGCTAGGGATCAGCCTACTGTAGGTCAAATGGCAGTAGCTCAAGTAGTACTAAACCGTGTACATGATAGCCGTTGGCCTGATACTATCTGTGAAGTAATAAAGGAAGGGCCTACTTATAAATGGAAACAGGATTATCCAGTTAAGCATCGCTGTCAATTTTCTTTTTACTGTGATGGATTGTCCGATAAACCAAAAGATAAGAGAGCCTGGGATAAAGCCATACGTGTAGCGGAAGAGGTTCACTATACCTATGGCCTATCCATACCTCTACTTGAAGGTGCTGTCTTTTACCATGCAATTAATGTAGATCCACAGTGGAATAGAGAATACATTTTACAAATTGAAGATCACATATTTTATAAATAAAATAAGGATTTAAAAAAGCATGAACACGATTAAAGATGAAACATACATACGTTTAGCTAAGGATAAATCTAACGGTGTACGTTTAACTGATCCAGAAATAACATATGTAAGTAAGATGGAACAGCTAGAATATATGTGTGACTTCAGGCCCGATTGGTTTCCTGACGAATACAAACAGAAAAAGATAGAGGGTTTGTATGCTGATTTTTTGAAAGCCTCAAATGGATCTAGATGACATACGCTCTGGCGAAAGCAAGAGGGGTAGCTGTCCTAAATGCCATCGCCACAATACCTTTACTTTAAGTAGGGAAGGCAATACAATTAAATGGAATTGCTATTCTGCTTCGTGTAATTATCGCGGAGTAAAACACAATTCAAGTATGTCATTAGAAGATATTAAATTTAACCATGAACAGAAAAACAAAATGAAAGGAACACAAAATGTCAGAACCGCTGATCTCAATCGCTTGGCTTATTCTAATATTTGTAGCGATTTTCTAGACAAGTATTGTATAAACAATATAAATATCCCTGTCCTTTATGACCCATTAGAAAGACGTATCGCATTTATGATACAGAAAGATGGCGAAAATGTGGACGCTATTGGTAGGGCATTGGACATTTGGCGTAAGCCTAAATGGAAAAGGTACAGTGACATTAACAGTGCAATCATTGTACCCTTTGATGCTTCACCAAAACCTAATTTAATTATAGTAGAAGATATTATATCCGCATGGAAGGCAGTGACATACTTAGAGGATACGGATGCTATGCCGTTACTGGGTACGTCACTGTCTACTAATAACTTAAATAAGATATGGGATACATACACCAGTGTAACCATTGCACTTGATAAAGATGCTACGGATAAAGCTATCAGTATGTCGAGGCGAATATTTGTAGGCGTTGACAAATGCAAGGTGGTTGCGTTAGAACTAGATATAAAAGATATGACTATAGAGGAAATACAAAATGTTGGAACTAGTCAAGGCACTATGCAACAAGGAAATATATGAGCAGATAGGTAGGAATGTACCTGTCACTGCATTTGAAAAAGAACCGAAGCGGATTGTCGAAACAATTATATCCGCGCAGGATGCATACAACAATTCAATTAACTTATCTGAATTAGAAAACCTATTCTTTAGTAACAATAACTCGCTAACAAAATCTCAAGAAGACAGTTACAAACTTCTCTTTGCCAAGATGAAACAGTCGGAGGATATATCTGTCGATGTAGCCAAGGATGTTATGCACAATCTATGGCGAATAGAAATAGGTAGGCGTGTATCTGAGATAGGCTATGCCCTGACAGAGGGTGAGGAGAATAGCCTAGATAGTCTGTCTAAATTAATAGATGACTACGCCTCTGGGTTTGTTACTGATGCATCACCGTTTGAGGGTATAGACTTAGACCCACAAAAATTAATTGATTCCATAAACGTCCAGACAAAATGGGCGTTTAACATATCATCTCTCGCAGAGAGGGTGTCGGGTGTATCGGCAGGACACTTTGTAGTTATTGGATCAAGACCCGAAACAGGTAAGACTTCTAGCCATGCGTCATTTGCAATGGGGCCTTACGGATGGATAGAACAGGGCGCGAAGGTACACGTACTATGTAATGAGGAACCTGCTAACAGGGTTGCTTTACGTTACTTGAGTGCCTCTACAAATAGATCAGAGGAAGAGTTACTTGGCGGTGGAGGTAGTGCCATCAATGGTGAATGGAAAAAGGATAATCTGTTTATCGACAGGATAGAGGAGACATATGGTATTGATGGTATAGAGGCACACCTTAAAGAGAACAGGCCAGACATACTTGTGATAGATATGTTAGACAAAGTAACACTACCTGACAGCAAACACATAACTGCTCAACATGAAAAGCTACGTGAGATATACAGACGCACTAGGGATCTAGCTACAAGGTATGAGTGTGCTATCTTTGGGTACTCCCAACTGTCGGCAGATGCAGAGGGTAGGGTAAATCTTAATCTGAGTATGATGGAGAACAGTAGGACGGGCAAGGCAGCTGAAGCTGATCTTATGATACTGATTGGCAAGTATGCCATGATAGAAGGATCAGACGAGGGCGATCCCCGTAGAGTATTTAACATAGCTAAGAATAAGATTAGCGGTTGGCATGGACAGATAAACGTAATGTTAGATGGAAGAGTTGCGAGGTATGATGATTAAAAGATTAGTAGTTGATATAGAAAATAGTGTGACAAGAAAAGAAAACATAATAGATAACAAGCCACACAACAAAAACAATGATCTAGTTTCTATAGGTATACTGGATGTAGACACGGGCGAAGAAGATTACGTGGCTGTTTATCACAAAGATGTTTCACATGGAACAGATAGAATAAATCAGGTTAAGTATAAAATACAGATGGCTGACTTGTTGATAGGTCACAACATAAAGTATGACTTGCAGTGGTTGTGGTCAGTTGGCATTAAGTATGACCGTGACATATACGACACGATGATAGGTGAATACGTATTGGCTAGAGGAGAGAGGATGAGTATGTCTCTTAGTGCCTGTTGTGAGAGGCGAGACTTAGCTAATAAAAAATCTGACATAACCAAGGGCTATTGGGATAAGGGTATAGGGTATGAGGCTATGCCTTGGGATGTTGTTGAGGAATATGGCAGGGCAGACATTCGCGCCACAAGGGATTTGTATATAGCGCAGATGAAGGATCTGGAGAACACTACGCTGATGCCTACAGTTAATCTAAGTAACAGTATGTGTATGTGTTTATCTGAGATGGAGTATGGTGGGTTAGCCATAGATGAAGAGAAGCTAGATCATGTTGAGTTTAATTACCGTATGGAAAAAAGGGAATTGATACGTAGGCTACAGGAACTGGTACACAGTTACATGGGCGATACACCTGTTAATCTTAGCAGTCCAGAGCAGGTATCCTCTATGATATTCTCTTATACACCCAAGGATAAAAAAGCTCACGCTGTACTGTATCAGCTGGACAGTCCGTTTAGACCCAGGATAAGTGTAGACAGATTTAGAAAACTTGTACGCATGGGATGTAGAAAGATAATGAAAACAACAGCTTCTGTATGTAAAACGTGCAAAGGAACGGGCAAAGTACGCAAGATAAAAAAGGATGGTACACCCTTCTCAAGAGCGCACACCTGCCATGAGTGCGGTGGTGCAGGTATGAGATACATGGAAACAGGTGAGGTTGGTGGCCTAAAGATATTCCCACCCGATAGCACATGGGTAACGGCTAACGGATTTAGTACAGACAAAAATAGATTAAGGGTTTTAGCCAAGCAACTTAGATCGTTGAACCCTGATAAGCATTCAGATGCCATCGAGTTCTTGGAAAAGGTGGAGCGTCTAGGTGCTGTAGAAACATATCTATCTGCGTTTGTAGAGGGCATTAAAAAAAGACTGATAGGCAATATGCTTTACGCTGATTTCAACCAGTGTCGCACCGCTACGGGTAGACTATCTTCTTCATCCCCTAATATGCAGAATATGCCACGGGGCAATACCTTTCCTGTCAAGGAAGCATTTGTGTCTAGGTATGGCGATGGTGGCACACTGCTTGAATTTGACTTCGCACAACTGGAGTTCAGGGTAGCTACATTCCTATCTGCTGATGAAACGGCACGACAAGAAATAGAAACAGGCTTTGATGTACACTCGTATACGGCAGACTATCTAACAAACAATGGTCAGCCTACATCTAGGCAAGAGGCCAAGGGCAGGACGTTTGCTCCACTGTATGGGGCGATGAGTGGCACACCTGCTGAGAAGGCTTATAACCTACACTTCATTGACAAATACTCTGGCATAAAAAAGTGGCATCAAAATTTACAGACTGAGGCTATCAAAAACAAATGTATTACTTTGCCGACAGGTAGGCAGTTTGCATTCCCTCATGCCAAGAGAACAAAGACGGGGGGTGCAACGGGAGCTACAAAGATAAAGAACTATCCTGTACAGGCATTAGCTACGGCAGATATTGTTCCACTGTGTCTTGTCGCATTAAGAGAGGAGCTACAAAAAAACAAATTAAGAACTACAATAGTGAATACGGTGCATGACAGTGTGTTACTCGACTGCCCGAATGAAGAAGTTGATAGGGTTGAACGACTTGTGGAGGACATACTATCTCCTAGTTCAACAAAGGATCGTATCTATTTATACTATAATATAAACATGGATGTACCCTTACCTATCGAGACAAAAACAGGAAGCAACTGGCTAAATATGTCTTGACAAAGACAGTTGTTTTGTGTATAACTGAAGGTCTTGTCTTTACACATAGAAAGGAAAAACAATGGCTGAAACACAAGAACTAGTAAAGATGGAAGAGTCTGCTGTATTGGCAGAGTTAGCCAAGAGTTTTGGTGAAACAGGCGGTGAGTCTAGTTCATCCAGTTCTCTCGCTAGATTAAGAATAGAGAGAGAAAACTTAGAGGACAGCAATGGCGATATCATCTGTCCATCTGGACACTTCTCAGTAAGTACCGATGAAGGTAAGGTATACGCGAAGGAAGTATCTTTTCGCTATTACGAACATCGTTATAGATACAAGCGTTACGATGCATTTGCGGAGCGAGTTACTAAGGATGGTGAAAAGGTACAGGGATCATACATACATTCTGTACTAGTTAAAGGGCCACGAGATGAAGCCCCATCTGATGATGGTGACTTCCAGTGTGGTAGACCCCTTGAGTATATCAAAGATTGGAAGTCTCTTAGCAAAGATAGGCAAGAGTTCTTGCGATCTTGCAGGTTAATGATTATCTTTTATGGTGAAGCAACTATGAAAGGTGTCAACGAAGAGGGTAAAAAGACAGAGGTTACTTTACCTGTAGAGATAGAATTATCTGGTAAGACTTCTGGTAAAACTTTATCTAAGTTTTTCTTGGATATGGTTTCTAAGAAACGTGTTCTTCCTAACTCTAGATTAGTTAAGATGAAGAGCAAGAGAGTATCTGGCGGTGTCACGTACTACGATATAGATGTATCTGTTACTGACGATACTTCTTATCCTATGGATGATGATACGGTAGCACTCTTTAGTAAGTTCCACGATCACATAGCTCAAATTAATAAGTGGGTTATGGAGAAGCATACATCAGCTAGTGGTTCGGCAGGGTCTGATGGAGATGACGATTTTATAGATCTTAATGAGGATGCTGCTTGATGGATTTGAAGTTAGCAAAGGTTCTTAGTTGGCTTCAAAAGAATATGGATGGGGAGGTGTCCATGACAGAGGACACTATCTCCACCGTATGCAATGATGTAGCTGACGCACTACGTAAGCAGTTTGCTTCTTCAACAAACAGGAGAGAGTTTAAAGTAAGACCATCTAATCTTGGTAGGCCCTTGTGCCAGTTGCAGATGGAAAAGAAAGGGGAAAAAGGAGTAGCACCTTCATACAACTTTTTACTGCGAATGATGGTAGGAGATGTAGTAGAGGCTATACTAAAGGGTGTTATAAAGGAAGCTAATCTAGAAGGATACAAGTCTTCTCAGAACCTTACCACTAAGATAGGTAAGCATACAGTAACGGGAGAAGCTGACTTATCTTTTGATGATGGTAGAATTGACGATATAAAATCTACTTCAGACTTTGCTTTTAGGAATAAGTTTATTAGTTGGAATGCATTGAAGGAGAAAGATTCTTTCGGATACGTAACACAGTTGCACGTATATGCTTCGGCTACGGGTAAACCTGCTGGCGGTATATGGGCGATGAACATAGCCACGGGGGAGCTTAACAGAATAGAAAGCACCGACACTACGGCAGAAGTATCTGGCATTTTAAAAGAAGCAGAAAAGAAGATAGATGCATTAGTTTCAGATGCACCTTTTAAGAGGTGCTTTGAAGATGAACCAGAAACTTTTAACAGAGTTATTACTGGTAATAGAAGACTTGGTATGGAATGTTCTTGGTGTAAATATAGATTCAGTTGTTGGCCTAATCTACAAGAGAGAGAGTCAGTATTCTCTAAGGCAAAGAGCAAACCTATAGTTGCATACACAGAACTAAACAACATGGAAGGAGAAGTGGCTTGAATACACAAGAAGAAAACATAAACCCATACGCAGATTTAACAGATGAAGATCTTAATGAACGTATTTCAGAGCTTAGTAACGAGCTACGTGAGTTAAGGCATGAGGCAAAACATCGTCAAACTGCCGTGGTACGTGAGGCATGGGAAAACCTACAGGAAGCTCAAGCATCTTACAGAGATGCAGTAGGTGGGAATGTACAAAAAACGTATATTCGTACTCGCCCGTTTGGTTCAATAAACTATGGTCGCATTCGATTATAGAATAGCACATGGTTTTAGATCTGGTTTAGAAGAAAGGGTATCTGAACAATTAGCCTTCTTAAATATATTAGATTGCTATGAAATTAAAAAGATACCCTTTGTTCAACCAGAAAAACAACGAAACTACACACCTGACTTTTGGTTACCCAACGGTATAGTAGTAGAAACAAAAGGAATATTTACCGTACAGGATAGACAAAAGCACTTACTGGTAAAAGAACAGTACCCTGATTTAGATTTAAGGTTTGTATTTTCTAACTCTAAAAATAAACTAAGAAAAGGAAGCAAGACTACTTATGGAGATTGGTGCAACAAGTATGGTTTTATATTTGCCGATCAACTCATACCCGAAGAATGGATAAACGAAAAAAAGAGAGGCAACAATGAAAATAAAAAACCGACTAAATCTACAACCAAACGAACTCTGCGTACTAATAAAAATAATGTCAGTAGATCCAGAAACAAAACAGATATACTTTGAAGTTTTACCAATAATGAGTGAGTCTATGCCTGAAGTATCTGATACTGCTTTAGATACTGTTACAGATATAATGAAAGCAATGTGCGCTGTATCATCCTTAGAGCCACCTGCTCTTGATGCCCTGCTTGAAATATATTATGATCAGTTTGAAGACATGGAAAAAATGAGAGGGGGAAAAGATATGGAAGATGTAATAATACCTTTCCCCGTTAAACCCGTAACGAAACACTAGAACAAAGGTACATTATGAAAGACATGATAAACCATCCACCCCATTACAATCAAAGCGGTATAGAATGTATTGATGCAATAGAAGCTGCAACTATGCCAAATTTTAAATACTATCTACAAGGTAATATACTTAAATATCTATGGCGATTTGATTACAAAGGCAAACCTTTAGAGGATTTAAAAAAAGCGCAATGGTACTTGAATAGGTTAATCTGTGTAATAGAAGAGAACGAAGGGAAGAAGTAGAGTGTCATCGTTTAAGTCTAATAATAATCCTCAATTTAGAAATAAATTTTCGGAAGATATATTTAAGTATAAGTATGCCCATGATGGGTGTGAAACATGGTCGGACTTAGCATCGACACTTGTAAAAGATGTATGCGGTTCTTTGCGAACAGGTGAACGGAACCTTATGACTATTGAAGAACAGGATGAACTTACCAGATACGTGGATGAACTGAAGTTTATTCCTGGGGGTAGGTATCTTTACTACGCAGGACGTAAGAAAAGGTTTTACAACAACTGCTTTTTGTTAAAGGCAGAAGAGGATACGAGAGAAGATTGGGCTAACCTAAGCTGGAAATCTGAGTCTTGTCTGATGACAGGCGGTGGGATAGGTGTAGACTATTCGGTGTATCGAGAAGCAGGTAAAGTTCTTGGTGGGTCTGGCGGTCTAGCATCTGGCCCTATTCCTAAAATGCAAATGATAAACTCTATAGGACAGAAGGTGATGCAAGGGGGTAGTCGCAGGTCTGCTATATATGCATCTCTTAATTGGAAACACAAAGACGTATCTACATTCCTCCATGCAAAAGATTGGGATACGATGCCAGTGGGCGATACTGGTTTTACTTTGAAGCAAATAAAAGAGCAGGACTTTAATTTTCCTGCACCGTTAGATATGACGAACATATCAATTAACTACGATACAGAGTGGTTGCTAAACTATTGGAATGGCGAAGGGTACGGAGATACGTTTAAGGAAAATGTAGCTCAAGCTATGCGTACAGGGGAGCCTGGGTTTAGCTTTAACTTTATGGAGAATGAGAATGAGACACTTCGCAACGCTTGTACTGAGGTATGTAGTGGTGATGACAGTGATGTTTGCAATCTTGGCTCTATTAACTTTGGTAGAATTGAGGATATATCTGAATTAGCAAACATTGTTAATCTAGCTACAAAGTTCTTAATATGTGGAACATTGAGGGCTGAGTTACCCTACCAAAAAGTCTATGAGATTAGAGAAAAAAATAGACGATTGGGTTTAGGCATAATGGGATTACATGAATGGTTAATTAAAAGAGGAGAAAAGTATGAAGTTACCGATGATTTACATCGTTGGTTGGCAGTGTATAAAGGAGTTAGTGATGACGTTTCTAAAAGATTTGCAGACGAGCTTTCAATATCTAGGCCAGTTGCGAATAGAGCGATTGCTCCCACTGGTAGTATTTCTATTCTTGCTGGCAGTTCTTCTGGCATAGAACCTATCTTTGCTGTTGCATACAAAAGAAGATATCTTACAGGTGGACACAGGTGGAAGTATCAATATGTAGTCGATTCATCTGCACAAGAGTTAATAGACACATATGGCGTAGACCCTGAAAGTATCGAGTCTGCATTAGACTTAGCAGAAGATTACAAACGACGTATGCGATTTCAGGCAGACGTACAGGACTACGTAGATATGTCCATCAGTTCAACAATTAATCTACCTGCTTGGGGTACTAAATTAAATAACCCTGACCTGATAGATGACTTTGCAGATACACTGGCTAAGTATGCCCATAGGCTACGAGGGTTTACAGTATACCCTGATGGCTCTAGGGGAGGTCAGCCACTTACTTCTGTTCCTTACTCTGAGGCAGTAGACAAACTTGGAGAAGAGTTTGATGAACACGTAGAGACTCACGATATATGTGAAATAAGCGGTACAGGAGGAGTATGCAGTGTTTAATAGGTATAGATTTACGAACAAGAAAAGACGTAAGCACCTTAATGATAAAGCCTTTTTTGAAGGAAGGGAAGGTTTTAGGGTGAATAGTTATAATCCGTACAAACCCAAGTCTCTTGAATATAAAGAGTGGGAGCGAGGTTATAATAGGCAATACTTTATTAATTTAAATAAGGTTGCATGATATGAACTGTTGGTTTTGTGGCCCTGATCAACAATTAATATGGGGAGGGGATCACGACTTTGAAGACTATGGATTAGAAGGTAATGGCATAGTAGCTAATCTTAGTTGCCCAAAGTGTGGATCTTATGTTGAGGCACGAACAGGCCCACAAGAAGAGAAAGAATAATAGTTATGCAATTAAATCTATTTCCTGCATTAGAACATGAGGATCTAGGTGCAGGTGAGGGGAAGGTATGCTGTAAGTGTGATACATATCTACCCCTTTCTGCATTTTCGCCAAGTTCAGGGGCTAATTTTTTACGCCCTGAATGCAAGGCTTGTAACTATGAATTACAGAAGGTAAGGGAAAAGTTACGAGAAGAACACGGTATGCCAGAAGAGGGATACAGTTGCCCCATCTGTGGTGGGGATGCAGAGAAAGTAAAGGGCAAAGGTAACACAAGGAATGGCCCTTGGGTACTGGATCATTGCCATGACACAGAAACATTCAGGGGATGGTTGTGCCACAAATGCAATCGTGCCTTGGGTGGTTTTGATGATGATCCAAATGTACTAAAAAGAGCGTTAGACTATTTAGAAAAACATCTTAGAAAAACTTTTACCGTATAGGATATTGACATGAAAAATAAATTAATATTAGGAGGAATAACAGGTGCTATATTGTTATCTTTTATTGGACTTTCCACGGCTCAACCGTCACCCCAAATGGGGTGTAAACCGCTTTCAACGGCTACGGCAGTTATTGAAGGTCTTCACAAAGAAAGAATAGTATTTAGAGGAGTATCTAACAGAGGTCATGTAACTATAGTACACTTGAATAAAGACACAGGTACGTGGTCTGCTAATGTTATACTGCCATCAAATATAACTCAGCTATGTATGGTGGACGCTGGAACAACAGGTGAAATAACAGATACGACATTCTCTTTAAAAGAGACTAATGACTGACAAACACAACGGAACAACTTACGTTACTATCAAATCTCTTTAGATTACACCTAAGTTAAGGGTTAAAATAGGCCAAATCGCGTATATGGCGTTTTAAAGGGGGCTACAGAGTAGGTAGGTAAATTTTGGACTATGCCTACCAGAGGGTATATTTGCAGCCCCTTCTGCCTCATCCTACGAGGTCGATTTTTAAACAATCACGTTTTTTTGGGGGTAAACATGGAATTTAAAGTAACAATAACAAAACCTGGTGGGAACAGAATAACCACTTCTAGTTTTAGTTTACGTATAGTAAAGCAGTACGCAAAAGACTGTGCAAAGCCAGATGACAGAGTAGTAATAGAAGAGGTTAGAGGGTATAATTCAGATGGATATTATCAGACATCTATATTAGAAGACTACAAAAAAGAACCTAAGTAGTTTCTAAAGAAGGTGGATCTTTAATTACCTTTTCTAGTTTGTGAAACTTTATTCTCTCATTGGGTAGGAACCGCCACACTACGCCCCTGCCATTGTCTATTTGCAATACAGTTTCGTAAAAGCCTATCTTTAGTATGATGGCTTTGTCTCCATCGAGTATGCACTTGTCTCCCTCTTGGAAGCTAGAGTGCATCCTAAATTTAATTCCGTTTATAAAGTTAGTAGCGAAGTCGCGTACCATCAATGTAAGTATCAATGCCAACATTATAACTAGCATTGGAGTAATCAACTCTACTAGTTCTATTGACATTGTATTTATGTCTGATAATTCTTTCATTTATCCCTACTATTCCACAAATCAAATAAGGATGTTATTTGTTTTTTAATATGTTCAACGTCTACGTGTAAGCGTATAATAGCATAAATCATGCCACCTAATATAGCTATAGCTGGAATAGCAGTATTAATTATATCTAATGTGCTTACTTCTTCCATTCTCTATCCTTCTAATTTATCCAAGAAACATTGCACGTTCATGCTCTCTTCTTTTTATTAGCCCTTTTAAGCGTCTACCTCCAGCGTACACCCACCGTGGAAATTCGTCAGCTGCACCAATGTAATCTCCCCTGTTTATCTTACGCCTTAGTGTACTGCTCTGTAGCGCACCACTGCCTAGATTAAATACAAATGAACAAAGAGAATTGAACTGCCCATCTTCTAGTGGAACTCGTATATGTCTGAGAACTGCCATCTCCGACTTCTTAACATCTCTTCTTAACAAATAGTCTGCCTGATCTTTATTAATATCAGGGTGGTCTTCAGTAACTCGTTTATCATCCATGCCCCAGATGGCCCCATATCCTATAGTCCAATGTTGTGCAGGACAGAGATAGGGGGAAGAGGAATACCCTTCATATAATTTAATGAGGTCAAGACCCTCATCTGTCATTCTTCTCACGTTTAATTACATCCTAACTGAAAAAGATTCTCCACAACCACATTGACTGTCTGCCATAGGGTTTAATACTTTTAAATATGTACCGCCTAACTCTTTAACGTAATCTATTTTACTTCCTAACGTATACATAACACTCATGCCATCAACTACAAGAGATATACCATCTCCTAAATCTATTAGTTCATCTTCTTTAAGAGGGCCTTCAGAGAAATCCCATATATAGGAAAACCCTGAACACCCTCCACCCTTAACCCCAAAGGCTATGTATTCTTTATTGTGTTCCTTTGTAATAACGCGAAGATAGTCTTTAGCTTCTTGAGTAATATCCAGCATTTAATTTATTTTTTCTTTTTATTATTCTTTTTCATAGAACCGCCATGCATCATTTTAGCAGGTTTCTTTTTTGGAGGTCTTCCAACTTTACTTCCATATGTTCCTTTTCCATAAGGCATTATTATTCTCCTTTATTTTTAAATATTTCTGTTTTGTCAAATGGACTTTTATGACATCCACACTTACAGACTTCGGGATCACACCCACATTCAATACAGCTATCACACTTGCATCCCGTAAGGGTATCTGTATTGTCTTCTACCATCACACTATCCTCCGTTACAAAAAGTATACTTTCTTTACCACAACCACCTATACTATCTAATATGGCGTTCATATCTATTCCTCTCTGTGTGTAATAGTTTCTATAGTATTCCATATTGTTACTTTGCAAATAATTGTTTCATTTGATTGTCCATTTTGTCTTGTACAATCCCACCTTTATTAAAGGGTATTCCACGCGAAAACATAGTTTTCATTTCAGGAGTTATCTCCATAACATAATAATTTTGTATATTTGAATTTTTTCCTAAATCCCCCACAAGAGGATTATTTTCTATATGTGGCATTAAGTTGTCTACTCTTTCACCTTTACTTCCAGGAATAGCATGGGGTTTAAATTGTTTTTCTAATTTAATGCCAGAGGGTTTGCTATAAATATTGTTTATTTCTTTAATTAAATTTTGTCTAGTTTCTTCGTTTATATTTTTTTTAAATTGATCAATACGAAGAAGCACATTTTGTTGTGATACTACTAGTTTTTTAAACTGATTTTCATATATTTCTTGTAGCTCTTTCAGTTCTTTGTAGTGCATACTCGATGGAGACTCTACTTTTACTTCTTGAATTTGGTCAAATATTCTTTTTTGTTTTTTATTCAAAGCGAGTTCTATATTTTCAGCTATTTGATATAAATCAGTTTGACTAACATCATCTTTTATTTTAAATGTTCCTTCAAAAGATATAGGTCTTACTCTTTCTTCCATACGCCACCACTCTTCAAAGGCAGGATCTTTTGGTTTCTTCGTACTATTATATATTTTTTTAGCCATATTTATAAAATCAAGATCATACGTTTTAAGAACGCCTGTAGGTGCATCACTCCCACCACTAAATTTTCTAATTGTTTCGCTTGTAGGCCAAGCAAATTTATCGTGTCCTGAATCTATTGCTTGTTTTAAAGCTCTTTGAAACATAAGATTATTTATTTTACTTTTGTCAACTTCATCTCCTTTTAAGAATGGAATTTCTGGTAATATTCTTTTTGGCTCTGTACCTCCAGGATCGTTATACGTAAAGTTTATATCACGTCCATATGGATCCAAAACATTATCTTCAGCTTTATCTATACGTCTAATTGGTTGTTTTTCAGCAGCTAAAGTTGAATCTATATTATCATGCACTCTAGATATTGAACTTTCAGAAAAACTAACATCACCTAGACCCTCTTTAATCCTGTCTCTTATATCACTACCTTGTTCAAAATAATCTGGAGGCGTAAAATATGGTTCTGTTTTTCCTTCTCCTACCAATTCACCGTCCTCAGTAACTCGCTCTTTTCTCCTAGAGCGAGAGATCATTGCCAGATCATCCATTGCTTTTGTTCTTTTTTGTAAAAGCTCATCAGCAACTTCTGCTTCTCTATATCTAGTCTCTAAACTTCTCGCTATGCCTGTTTTTGGATTTGTTTTATCAATCTGTGTTACTACGGGTTTTGTTATAATATTTCCATCTTCATCCTTCAAAGGATCTCCATCTGCATCTTTCAGTACGTATTGTCTTCTTTGTGTTATATCTGACTGACCTTCATGCCATATAAAAGTATCAGATTTACCATCTCCTATATCAGCATTTTTTGTGTACCTAATGTGAAATAAATTAGTTAATTCATTTGGATAATGGGAATGTGTATAGTCTTTTCTAGTTGGAAATGTTTTTATTGCGTCAGGGTCTGCAAGTCTATTCCGTGAGGGGAACCAACGCTGTTGGGGAAAGCTAGTCTTAGTACGAGGTAAAGGCGATACTGATACCTTAGTATCTTTTGGTAATGCAGGTAAACTAACTATCATTTCTTCATAATTTCTAACGTCTATCAATGGCTTTACGTTAGGATAAAGAATGTTTTCTGAAAATGATTCTTTCTTAGATCTTGACAGATAGAAGTCGTAGTCTTGATTTATAGTAGGGTCTATCGTTATATTATTTGACGTAAAATTAGACCCACCTCCCCCAACATAGAACGTATTGTTATGATCACTATAATATATATGTCTAGGATCACTTACATTATGCGGAATATCTAATAGTCTTCCGTATCTATCAATTGAGTTATCATTTGGATTAAAGCGTCTTACATTTTCGGTAAGTACAATTCGGTTATTGTCATATCTAGTTGCTATAGTATCAAATACTGAAAGTTTTTCTACTCCTTCTTTTTTTGCATTATCTATAAGATTTTGTAGACCAGTGTATTTTGCCTGACCAGCAGGGGCATTTTCACTAAGCCATTTTTCAAATACTTTTACCTTTATGTTTCCATCTTTATCTACTAATTTACTTGATTCTAAACCTAATATATCATCAAATAATTTAGAATAATAATTATCAGTTTCATTAAGGTAATTAAAAACTGAGTTGTCTATAGGCAAAGTATATGTATTTTGTTCTGTAAGTCTGTTTCTTTTTGGTGGTGCTGGCGGTATATCCAAATCAGGAGCAACTTTGCTTTCACTTTTCTTTAATGATTTGGCTGTTGGTTTAATGCTCTGTGCAGATTTAACAGCCTTAGTCGCACCCCTAATAGCAGGAGTTATAGGTGGTATAGCAGCCTCACTAACCTCAAGTAAAGCTATTATATCTCTACTTAAAGATGCAGCCGCAGCAGATGGAGATCTATTATTAGATAATACTTTATACGCTTCAGGAAAATTTTTCTCTATAGTTTTTAAACCTACTTCTACACCGTCTGTAGTTGATCCTACTATTCCTAATGTACCTTGAAGTACATCCATGCTTGTTTGAAATAACTGTGGCCCTACTATATTAGCATATGTTTTTAACCCACTATCCTCTGGTAGTTTATCTATTACTTCTTTCTGTATACGATCATCTCCATAGTCATATATGAATAATCTACTATAATCTTCCTCACTTCTAATTTTATCCATCTGACTTGTTAAATTTTCTGTACCTGATATTGACTTCCCATAAAAATCCTTACCAACAATAGTTAAATCTTCTAAGTCTGGATTTCTTTCCATAGGAACCTGACCAGATATAAGACGCTCATCTCCATACGCATCCGATAGTGGATCATCTCCCGTTACGTTAAGCACTTCTTCCATTTGTTGATCTAAGTTTGCATCTACCATTTTTACGAACTGCTCCTAGATCTTTGGAGTGCGCGACTTCCAAACCAGAATGAGATAATGGCAGCAAATATGCCTTGCGTTTCTTCATCCCACAGTGTCTGTATCGCTATCTCCCATACAACGCCATCCGTATATATTAGACCATATAGCGCAGTGCCTTTGATGACTGCGAATAGTGTAAAGAATAAGTATGTTATAACTGGCCTTACACTTGCCCTCAGTCCTGCCATAAAGCCCGTTGACTTCATCGACTGATCGTGTTTGTACAGAGCCTTGCTCTCACTTATGTCGGCCTCTATATTCAGTGCCTCTAGCTTTTGTGTGTGTGCTAGTTTAGATGCCTCTATCTGGCGATCCATCATGGCAAGTTCGTGCTTCCTGTCCTGCCAATCGGAGAACATATCAAAGGCTTTAGGTAGCGCGGAACCTGCAAATCCAATTAATGATCCTAGTATTGTAATCATTGTTTAAATGCCTTTTCCATAAGTTTTTGTTTTTCATTTACTAACACTTCATACTCAGATGTTAATAAAGAACTCTCTTTTACTAAAGCAGATTGAATTACTCTATCGTTTATTCCTGCCAGTAAATATACTTCACGGTTATTCATTGCATCTTCAGTAACTGTTATAGCCATCCTCTTTGCATTTTCTATTAATTCTGCTCTAAGTTTATCTACAACTGGTTTCCTACTGTCGTTTTCAATAGATATTCTATACAATTTTTTATATGCATCTGATTCTATTGTTTCTGTTAAATACTCAACATATCTTTCCCCTTCGTATATGGATTTTTTATAAAACAAAAAGGAATTTAATTTTTTCTTTTGATTAGTTCCTGGTATTTTTATATTAGGATCTGTGAACTTTGGTTTTATTTTTAGTTCTGCTAAAGTAGCCGACAAACCTGCCGTGGGTATTCTAGTACCTGGTCTAGTAAGTACGACAATATTTCCAATTTTCTTTAGCGTGTTTTCTAAATATGTTGCATTAGTGTCTGTGTCATTAAATAATTTAGCAGCCCTAGCTCTATTTACGATGCTACCAAATTCGTCTATTCTTGGGTACAATCCTGCATTTTCTTCTCCAAGTATATCTTTTAAAGTTTCTCTTGCTCCAGGAATCTTAGAAGTCATTTTTGCCACAAATAATTTAAGGGCATTCATATTTACATAGGAGTCTTTTATAACAGGATCGTAAAAAAAGTTTGCTTGTTTATTACCATCTTCATCTGTGCTGGCAAGTGTCTCTGCTCCCCTAGATAATATATTAGGAACAAAACCACCTACAACAGTACCAAATGCTTTCGCACCAGCAGCTATTGCTTTCTCAAGCATATTGTCTGATCTAGGAGAGTATACAGTGTCCATAATTTCTCCCATACTTTTTAAATAAGTTTTATCTGAAATCATAGTTACTAAGTTTTTAAACATACTTTTTGCCACAAAAAATGACAGAGTGTTAAAGTCCTTTCTTTCAGCAGGAGATAGTTTTGCCCTAGATAACTCATTGGTTATATATTGAAAGTCAGAAGCTAGTGCTGCTATCTGTGAAAAAGGATCTAATCTAGATATAGGATAATATGTATCTCCTATTTTTATAGAGTACGGCTCCCATCCAGTTTTTCTTAGCCTATCTCGTTCTGCATAATCTGTAGGGCCACCACCAGTTATTATACCTGCCTGTGCTAAACTATACGCACCCGTAAGGTATGTCATACCTGCTAGTTGTCTATTTATTCTTTGTTCTTTTATTAGCTCTTCTGTTCTACTTAGCTCTCTAAACTTTTTAGCCTGTGCTTCTGTAAGATCATCTACATCTACATCTCTAAGTAGTTTTAGCATTTTTCTGTTTTTAAATGCATCAGGGTTTAATAGACCAAGAGGCGTTCTTTCTAATGAATATATCAGTAGATTTAGTGGGGTACGCACAAATGGCATCAGGGCTGTTCCTAAACCAATACCTGACTTATCTAATATTCTGCGAAACGCCTCACCTCCTTTTGTAAGAGCATTCTGTTGTTGGAATGTAGCTTCTAAAAATTCTTTCTCTGCGTCCTGTAGCATCTTTGGTGTAGGGTTAGCTACTAGATATTCTATCATTTCAGAGGCATTTAAGTTTCTAGGATCTAGTGCTTCACCTGCACCATCATCACCTACTAATTTAAAATGTTTTTCGTCTACTGTAACTTTTGTGCCATCAGCTAACTCTACTACTTCAGAACCACCTTTTCTTTGTAGTTCATATCTAATAGCTCTAACCTGTCTAGAAGCCATTTCATATAGAGCTGCATTATCTGCTATTGCTTTGAACATAGTATCAAATGCTGCCATACCAGTAGTAGGAGCGCGAATGACTCTGCCCACCCAACTAGGTATAGACTGCACAGTTCCTGCCTTTTCTGCTATTTCGTAACGCCCATATCTAGGATCTACGGGCATTTCTTTTCTTAAAACTTCTAAAAACAAACGTCCTGTTTTTGCAGCGTTAGATACAGAAGCACCATGAGAAGCTACCATAGCATCTAATTCTTTTTTGTATAAGTTAGACATACCTTCTTTTGTTATTATTCGTGTAACAAATTGGTCAGGTGGTAACTTATCTGTATTTTTACCATATTTTCCTGCACGTATATTATAAAACAAATTATCTATAACTAATGGATTTGCTTTTTCTTGTCTTAGAAGATTATCTATTTCTTTTATTTCAAGAGATACAACATCTGATTTTCCGCTACCACTCGCTTTACCTACGGTCATGCCTCGTAGTCTTTGATACAAATCTCCAAACAGCATGACACTAGAGGGGTCAACCTCTTGGCCTGTAACTTTAGCACCTAATAATCTTAATGATCCTCTTGTTGCACCAAAGGTTCCCTCTATTGCAGTACGTGCAAACTGTACCCCTAAGTTACCTGCTATGTTTACTATCTGAGTATCAATGGCAGACAATATAGAATTATACCAGTATTGCCCAATACCTGCTTTTACCTTCTGTAACCAGTTTTTTTGAACGCCCTTCTTTAACAGGTCTATGCGTTTTTGCATTGCTGCAGAACCTACAAATTCTTCTTTAGCCATTGATTGTATAAGAGAGTCAATGTCTTTACCGCCAGACTCTACTAGATCATCCATCCATCTTGCTTTGGGGCCGTTAGGTATGTTGATATTAAATGACTGAAGCAGTCTACCTGACTCATTAGCTATGCCATTTACAGTATTTTGAATAGATTCATATGCTAATAGCTGTTGAGTGTACGCTGCTTTTACTTGTTTATATTCAGATAGTGATTCTCTACCTTGTTTTTTTAACGTGTTTGCTTCTCTAGCTAGACCAAACAATACGTCTGCCGTATCAAATAATAGTTGTCGAGCAGCTAATGCATACTCTGTAGCACCTTCTAGGCCAGATCCTAATACAACATTTCCCTCTGCATCTGTGCGTATACTTAGTGTTCCTTGATTTTTAGAAACAACGTCTAGCATATTTTCTACATTTTCATGCCCTAATAAATCAGCAGCCTGTTCTAAAGACTTATTATTAGTTTGAGTAGGAGGCCATGTTTCGTTAGGATTATCTTTTAGATATTTATCTCTGAGAGCTTCACCTGTGTCGTTTATAAGATTATATATTTCGTACTGACTAGAATTTATTCTATTTAAATTTATAGATCCTACATATTTATCTATAAACTCCGTAGATTTGCCTTGTTGTTCTAGTGTGCTTTTAATTACCATCTGCGCTCTAGGGGAAAGATCGCCAGAAGGATTGCCATCTAGTTTAGCCTCATCAGCTAATTCTTCTAATTGTTCTACTGTTAAAGGTTTTCCTTTTTTACCTAGAGGGCTTTCATCTACAGTTCTTGGTTTTATAGTTCTACCGAATAGACTAACCAACTGGACTGCACCATCCATAACTGTTCCTATGCCCAAACCCTCTGCTGCCATTTTAATACGGGCGGTCATTTCTGAATCACCCTCATGGTATTTAAGAAGCTCACCTACATCTTTTAATATTGGAACATCTGTCGATGCTGCTAGGTCAGCTAGTCTAGCATCTGTTGGATCAAATACTAATTGTTCTGCTACACCTGCTGTTGCACCTCCTTTTGCCATAGATTTTACGACATTGTTATTTGCTACGGAGACTGCTTTTTTACCCATACTTGTAGCTAATAAATTTGTGTTACCTCCAGACAGACCTATTCTTGACAGTCCGTATGCACCCATTTTTGTTATACCGCCAGCAAGTTTCAGTATGCCTAATCCTGGAACAAGACCTACTCCTAGTTGTCCTACCCCAGATGCTAATTGACCTGCCATTGATTGAGGTTCTGCTATCTCTACCTCATAATCTTCGTTAGGAACAACGTCTATAGAACCATTAAGTAAATCTTCCTCTATATAATTACCTGCATCCAAGGCTAGGTTATACATCTGCCCTATGCCTTTAGACGCACCGTAAGCAATACCTCTTCCTATATCACTGGCATAATCACCAAAACCAAAATCATCTACAGATTTATCTAGAGGAGGTATTTCATCTCCTATAAATTGTTTTCTTGATTCGCCTATAGTTTCAGGAGAGCGCATTCTATCTGGCTCTGGACTTACTTCTTTTTCTGTAATTGTAGTTTCCTTATCAATACGATCTAGTAAATCTCTCATTTCCTGTTCTGTTGGTAGTGTTGTTTCTGAATTTTGCATGACTACGCTTTCTTAATTAAGTATAGATTCAGGTGCTTTGGGAACGCTTTGTATTATGTCTTTTGTTTTTCCTCCTTTTACTTGAGAAAGTTTTACGAATTGGTCACGATATGCCCTAATAAGTTTTAAAGCATCTGCTTTACTAGCATTGTTTCCTAAAAGTTTTTGAATTTCTTCTGTTTCCAAAGTACCTTGTGATATTGCGTTAAGCACTTTTAGCATACGGGTATTGTAGTCAACGAATGTTTTGTTTTTAAATTCTTCTAGTTGTTTCTCGTTAGCTTTTATTTCTCTTTGTAATGCAGTAGGTACTTGTGTCTTATATGTAACTCTTTTAGCATTTAATTCTTCTTGTTTTTTATACAATTCTTTTAAAATAGGTTTCATTCTTTCAGATTGTCCAAGTAATATAACATCTCTTTGTTCCATAGCTAGTTCTATAGCAGATGATTGCGCATCACTATATTGTGTTCTTTTACCCCGTAGAGAGAACGGCAATCCACTAGGTTGAATACCCCTTGTAGGAGTACCATACGCATACTGTGTATCTGGCTCTAACAGTGTGCCTCTACCAGACGCAACAATTCTTCTTTCAGCCCTACGCATTGACTCTACAGGATCAGGCACACCAAAACCTAATTTAAATATATCTTTTAGGCTCATGTCTTTTTCTTCTTCTTCAACGGCAGGAGCGTATGTACCTTTAGATGTTCTTATGTCTGATAGTTTAACTTTTTCCTTGTCTGATGCTTTATATATATCTTCTGGATTTGCAATGTTGTATTGCTTCGCCATATCTTTAAACCAGTATCCTGTTTTATTTGTGTCTGCTTGTACGGCTTTTTTAAAAGCAGCAAAGTTTTCATTACTAGACATAATATCTTTAATAAAACCTACAGGTGCATCAGGAGTATTACTTAGTACAAAATTTAATTGCCCTTGTAGACCTGCTTTTATTTTATTATCTGCAGCTTTATTTTTAGCAATATTAGCACGTAACAGTTTTACATGATCTCTAACATCTTTTCTTTCTTCTTCGGCTTTTTTCTTAATGTTTTCAGCAATCTGTGTACCTGCCGAAAGTACGAAGTTTTGACTAAACTCTTTTAATCCTGATCCTAGGTCTGACATTAATCCCATTGTATTATCCCATCATTAATGTTGTAGGCTCTTCTTCTTCTTCTTCCTCTATTACTGGTTCTTGTGTTTCAGCCATCATGTCATCGTCCATAGGCATCATAGAATCCATACCGTCTGGTGGAGCCATCATGCCAGATGGTTCTTCCATCATGTCCTCATCCATTGCCATACCTTCTTCGCCCTCTTCGCCTTCAGCTAAAGTTGCAAGTACTAGATCCACTTGAGTTTGTCGTTGTGTGTCTTCTGCTTCATTTCGTCTTGCAACTTGTATATCTGCTTCTTGGCCTATAAGAAGTATTAAATCAGTAAGAGGCTCTTTCATAATAACCCCTAAGTCAGCAGATATTTGGCCCATCATAAATGCATTCATAAGTACACCATCTACGATGGCATCTGCCGTAATTCCCATTTCAAGTAATCGCACAGTATTAATTGCGTTCTCTTCTTCATTAACAAACTTTTCGTACAAAAACATATAGTACTCATCGGGATCAGAGTAATCTGCTGGTGTTTCAAAAGGCACAGACCCTAACTCCCCAGAAACTAATGATTGTCCTGGTATTGCACTTTCAAATTCATTAAACTCATTATCTTCCATAGCCATAGCTTATTCCTCCTTTTTTAAGTATTTGTTTGTAACATATTACGTATAGCATCTTGATACGTTTTAGCGGTGCTAAATGTATCAGTAGGTGCAATCGGTTTAGATGTCGGCTTTTTTTGTTCTCTAAGTAATCTAGTTCTTTCAATGTTTGTTCTTGACAATGAAGTAGGAACTTTTACTCTGCTAAACGGATTAGTTATTCCCATTTATAGTACTCCTTTATGACGATAAGAATGGTATTTTAAAATCGCTTATAAAATCAACTATGGCTCCAGCACCTTTTTCTGTACCAGCTAGATTACCAAATATATTACCTAATATGCCACCTGCTGCGCCCAAGAAACTGCCACCACCTTCTTTTCCTTTAGCAGCAGCTTCTACCTGTAGTGTGGCTACCGCTAAATTATTTTGTCTTTGTAGGTCGTTTTGACCAGACTGATAAAAATAATCTGCCTCATCCCTAGCTAACTGTACGAGGTTATTTAGCGCAGTATTAGATCTATTAAGAATAGCAGTGGCGTTAAATTGATTAGCTGCATTCTGGGCTGCTATGTTTGCCGTGTTTGTTTGTCGTCTAAATACAGCATTAGCTTGTGCTATTGCTAATTGATTTCTAGCATAAAATTCATCTTTTGCCCTAGCCGTGTTTACGTTAAACTGTGCAATAGCATTTGCCTGACCTGCATTGTATTGAGATATTGCAGTTCGTTGACTAGCATTATTTAAATTTACTGCCTGTTGTAAATTGCTAAAGAATTGATCTGTTTGGTTTTCACTAGTTGCATTAAACTTACGTGTCGCATTTATCTCAGCTGCATCAGTAAACAGGCTCTGTACCCTGTTCTGTGTATTTAATACGGCTGTCTGTTGCCTAATGTCTAATTCTTTTATATCGGCAGTTAGTAAATTTGCTGCGTTTGTTACTTCTGCCTGTTGTCTATTGCTCAAGTTCTGTTGTTGAAACTGTGCGTATATCTGTGCATCAGCCTGTGCTATAGGTAGTCCTGATTTTAGTGCAGTATTAACTAGCATCTCCTGATATATACCACTAGCAGGATTTATACCCCTACGTGCCAGTATATTTTCTGCCCCCTGTATTGCATTTGCTGCCCAAGGGGGTACGGAGTCACCTGCAAAGTCCTCCATTATAATACCTAGTTGGCCCTTTACAGTAGATCTATCTTCTACTTGTTCCTGTTGCGCTCTTACTAAACGTATATTATCTATAAATTGCTCTGCTTCCATGTCTTGTTGAGCTATTGCATCTGCTACTGTCTGGGCTGAAGATACATTTGCGTCAGTTCTGGATACCTGTTGTGCGTCAGTTACACCTGCCAGTGTCTGTCCTGCTGCTAAATCCCTAGTTTGAAAGCCACGGTCTGTCCTATCTATGATTGTTCCTGGGGCATTAGGGTCTATTTGTTGTGCAGTTAGTTGCGCCCCTGTGGGTAACATTGCGTTAGGGTCTTGCGATATATCTGTTTGTACACCTCTTGCGCTTCTAAAACCAAAAGGATCTACTAACCCTCTTTGCCCAGCTGCATCCTGTATATACGATTGAGTTAATGCGTCTGTAGGTGTTCCTTTAAATCCTTGATCTATAGCAACTGCCCTAGTATCTAGCTGTTGCGTTGTGACGTTAGGGTTTACGGAAGGATCACCCAATCTCTGATCTACTATCTCACCGCCCAATAAATCGCCACGTATCTGAAATGCTTTTTGCCCCGTAGTAGGATCAGTAGTAACAATCGGGTTACCCTGCTCATCAAAATTAAATAAGTTAGGGTTTGTGGTAGGCGTAGGCGCACCTTCAGGTATTATAGGATCTGTAGGGTCAGGTGTACCCTCTTCTAATTGTTGATTTGATATATCAGCTGCTGCTTCCTGTATTTCAGCGTCAGTAAGATCACGAAACTCGCCAGAATCGCCTATGTCTGGATCAAATACTTGCGGTAAATTTGCCATATCACTATCTCTTTCTTTTTATACTATACCCTTGGGTCTGGAGTAACTGGCCCTAGCGCACCTACTTGCCCTTGTTCAGCTACGTCCATGAGGCCCCTGTTTATGTTTTGGGTTACTGTATTTTGCGCTCTCTCCGCAGCTAATACGGCAGGTAAAGATCCTGCTACTGGTGCAGCTTGTGCCATCATACCCGTTGGTGCAGGTATCCCTGTAAGTTGCTCTGCTATTCTATTTGTCTGTAGGCCATACGTGTTTGCTAGGTCTTTTAATTCAGTAGCGCGAGTATTTAATGTTGATAGGAGATTTGCCCTATCTGCATTTGACAGGTTTTCAAAGTTGGTTAATTGATTTGTCAATGCAGTTAAATCGCTACCTATAGCTGAAGCCTGATTCCCTACGCCACTTATAGCAGTAGATAGCCCTGTTTGTCCAGACATTAAACCTGCCTGACCTTGAAATAAAGTTGCAGGATCGCCCGTTACAGGGTCAACGGG
>VTLG01016507.1_pt1 | contig 27363 bp, 26 predicted proteins | sample 4694571 | NCBI WGS metagenome assembly VTLG01 (sample SAMN12604809, study PRJNA352737) | marine metagenome | biome: ENVO:00000447; feature: ENVO:00000209|ENVO:00000569|ENVO:01000036; material: ENVO:00002151; isolation source: viral sequences binned using virsorter ...
TTTGTGCTGTACTATAGTAGTACCTATACCAACTGAATTTAACTCTGTATCAGAATATATGAGGTTATTATTTACCTCAATACCATTCTTAACTATAAAATTCTTGTTAACAGCCATCGGGTTTCACTCTCCGCCCTTTTCTTTTTATTTATAAATATAAAAAAGTATTTCGTCTAGATATGGCAGCTCAAGTATTATCAGGAACTGGTGCATTAACATATACCAACAACACTGGAGAGAATGTAAGAATAGTAATTAACTTCTTAAGAACAGGGCATGTCAGCACTTGTACTATGTCGTGGGGTGGAGGTGCTAGTATAGAACTAGTACCAAATTGTACAATGGGTAGAAATTTAGCTACTCTTGATGTGGCCGAAAATGGAGTTGGTGGAAATATAAGTATAACTGGAGCAAATGCCCATACTGGTCATGCTGGTGGATTTGAAGGAGCTCCTACAGAACTTGGACTAGCAAATGGAGCCTTTAGTGTATCAGATGCAGGAGGACTTGGAAATAAATATAATATTCTTGTTATCCCTGAGTCTGGTTGATCAGATAGGCATACTAAATCCTTTTGTTGTGAATGGATATGGTGATTGGTTTCCTACATCAAAACTTATACTATTTGCAGTGTCATTATATGTTACCTTAATACCAGTTTGGATGCCTGAACTAATTGCATCTCCAAGTGTATCTTGAGCTCTTTCATCAGTAAAGTATAAATTAGAAGATCCTTCAGCAAGTGAATCTGAATTAGGGAATGCGTTAGTAGCAATACCACTCATAGAAATCCAACTTAACTGGCCACTTCCTGTAGTATAAAGGACACTACTTGCAGCACCAACTTTAGTTGGCAATGTTAATTCAACATTCTCTCCAAGTGTACTAGATGCTGTAAGTGAAGCATAGTAAGTTCTTGCGTCATTATAGAATGCTACTGTATTACCAACAGCAACTGTTCCATATACATCTAGAGCATCTCTAGCAGTTACAGTGTTAACACCTACCTGACCATCAGTATCTACGATAAATGGTGTAGTATCACTAGCACTCTTATCAACTCTTACTATATTTCCAGAACCACTAGTAGATTTAACCCTAATTGATTCACCAGATGCTGAATTAACTTCTAATTTAGCACTAGGAGCCGAACTTCCAATACCAACAGAACCAGATCCAGTAATAGAGAATACTGAAGAAGTTGAATCGGAATCATGAACCTCTAATGCATTTCCTGTACCAAATTGCTTAACTGTAAAGAGTGCATTAGTAGATGTGGTAGCAAGAGAAACATTTATGCCATCATAGGTAAAGTCGTTTCCTCCACCAAAGTATCCATTGTTATTATATTGAAGTGAATATGTATTTCCTCCTGGTTGTGTAGTAGAACCAAGTCCAACAGTAGAGTCAATAATAACAGTAGCAATACCAGTATTAGCATCTGCATATTCAGTTCTAACTGTTACTCCATAACCAATAAAGTTAAGTTGAGTAGCAATACCCGTGTATATATTTCCCGTTCCTGTAGAAATTGCAACTCTTGGATTTGCATCTAGAGTTAAAGTAGCAATACCAACAGTCGCATCAAGATCCGTCTTAACTGTAATACCTGCACCCACAACATTAATTTGAGTGGCAAGTCCAACATAATTACCACCACTTGCTATACCAATAGCAGCAGATGGTTCTGCACCATTAAGACCTATCTTACCAAATTTTTCCCAACGATTTGATGATGAATAAACCCATCCTAAGAATCCACCAGAAGAAACTGAAGTATTATATACAACATCACCTACGTTTCCTGCTGCTGTTGGAGTAGAAATACCAACTGTATACTTTCTAGAAATTGTTTGATCACCTTGTAAGAATATTGAATTTGCTTCAATTCCTTTAGGAGAGTTAGAACTAATCTTATCGTTAAAGATAACTGGACCATCAAACTCTGATATCATATTAGAATCAGGACCACCTTCTACTCTTAGAGAACGATTAACTGTTATCTCTTGAGGTGTTATTAGACCAAATCCAACATTAACACCAACTCCAATACCAGGATCTTCTCCTGTTACTGTTGGGATCGGAGTATTAAATCTTTCTTCTTGTCCCGTCTCCGCACTAACTTTTTTATTTCTAGTATATAAGTTTCCATCAGCATTCATTGCTGTATAGTTAGCATTACCACCATCAGTTAAGGTTGCTTGTGCTAATATCTCCTCTTGTGGAGAAATATTTCTATCCTGTCTTTCGGGAAGTGCAGTAGAATAATTACCTGGACCATAACCAAGATATTCAAATGTGTGACCAGATGCACGAAGTAAAGAAGTTCTATGGAATTCAACTGGATTTGGTTTGATTCTTCTAACAACTGCTCCAGAATTATGTGGATTATTAAGAGTTCCTAAAAGACCCCTGAATACCGTGATACTATCACTAGAAACAGTAGACTTAACTCTCATTATTTCATTATCCACCATCAAATAATCACCAATCTCTAAATTATACTCAGATACACTAGTAATACCTATTGTAGTAGCAGAATCTGTTATAGGACCAGATACTACAGTAGTAATACCAGCATACTCAGGCATCAATCTACCAGCAGTACTTTCAGTCTCTTTAACAACATTACCACCTTGAGCACTATATGTTGTAGGGTAAATGAACATATTACCAGTAGTTACTGGTGTTATCGTACTTACTCCAACATTAGCAACAAACGATGTGGTTGTTCCAACTTTCTTAATAACAAATGATCCATTTAGAAGTTGAGAATCTGCTCCTCCAATGTGAACTTTATTATCAACCTGTAAACCATGATTTTGATGTGTTAAAACAGTAGCAAGTCCAACTGTACCATCATAAACAATAGAGTATACATTTAATGTATTTCCTGTAACTCTAACGTTCCCAGTTGATGCAACAGTAATTCCTATACCAGTCGTAGAAGGAGATGAAATTGTAGATGCAGAAGAAACAGAAATTTCTTTCTCACTACCAACACCAACCGAAGTAACTTGATAAAGAGAATCATACCTATTATATGAATCAGGAGAAAGACCAGTAATACTTAAAGTATCTCCAACATTATTATAAATGGATGCTACTTTAAGAACTGCCTTTGTATTACTTGCAGATGTTGTAACACCAGTAACGTGGACAGTATTACCAATACCATATGCAGAACCACCATCTATAATTTTGACAGAGGTAACAGATCCACTACTTACAGTAACTCTTGCAGTTGCATATTTACCTGTAGTAGATGCTCCAATAGAAACTAATTTTGCATTATAGTAACTTCCATCCACATAATTAGCACCAGCATTAAATATATCTACACTCGTTACTCGATTTAATCCATGATCAATATCAGTATATAATGTATGTGTAGTTCCAGAAGTTCCTGACTTAACATTAGTTAAACCAAAACCAACGCCAACATCAACCAGTCTCTTATTCAAAGACTCTTTAGTAATAGATTTTTGTGGTTCATTAATAACAACTTGACCAATAGTATCAGAAAGAGCAAATGACTCTGCTGCTTGTGGATCAGAATTAGGATTATCTCTATTAGTCTGAGGATAAAGATTCTGTATTGGTTGAGTATATCTTTCTGTAGAGAATGGTGCAACAGCAGGTTTATTAGAAGAGTTGACAACTGCTACATGATATATTCCGTCCTGCTTACTAGGAACGTACTCTTGAACTTCATCAGTACTATAAACCTGATATGTTCCAGCAGTTTTCTTTGGTTTAAAATAAGGTAAAGAAGTTGTCCTAACAGACACATCATTAGAAAATGTTCCAGGATTAGTTGGTATAGAAATACTAAATTGTTTTGCACTACTAATTCCAGTAACAACAAATGTGCCATTAAATGCGGAATTTGCTACTCCAACAGAGTTTGTACTGGTTTTTATATTAAGAATTTCTACAGTAGAACCAACTGTTAGATCATGAGGAATTTCTGTAATAATATTTCCAATAGTACTAGACCAATTAGCATCAGCAATATAACTTGGATTTCTTAATTGAGTAGAATTGGAAAGAGATGTAGTTGTAGGACTGTACAAATATGCAACTTCTGCATCAGTGGATCCAATTGAAGTACTTGATTTCTCAAGGATATATCCTTCAATAGGTGGACGTGCAACTACTGAAGAATCTTTGGATAGAACAAATCTATAACGATAGAGTGTGTCATCTAATGTTCTAGTGTCTGGTTTACGTGTAATAAATGACCTTGGAGTAGCAGAACCTAAACCATCTGACCCAACACCAACAATAATATTATAAAGAGACCTTTCAGTAGAAGCAGTGGCAACATTAGTGTACCATTGAGAATTTGCTACATCATATTGTATTGGATGTCCAATATCTCCAGATTTCTTATCAGATACTCTACTTTCAATTGTTAAAATACCACCATTACTATTAATCTCAACAGGTTTTGTTGGACTGGTTATAGTATCATTTAAAGTCTGAGCAACTTTAATCTGATCTGCATTCAATCCAGAAGTAATAGCAAAATAAACAGTATTATGAGTTAAACCATCAGGTATATGACCATTTTGACTTACTACTCTAATTTTTTCACCATTAATAAGACTATGGTTTTCAGTAAAGGTTAGAGTATTTGAAGTAATACTATTTGCAGTTCCAGTTCTACCTACAGTAAACTCTTTCTGAGAAGATACTTCATTAGAACTAAACTGAGTATTCGGCATAACAACACGAGCCGAATAGGTAGTAGAAATACCACCACTAGTTAAGGAAACATTTAATAACTCATCACTCTTTGCACCTACTCTATACCCATCAACAATAGTATCAGGTGGTGCTTCTAAATTAGTTTGGTTGTAAAGATATAATCTATTAGTAGCAGCTACTCCTACAGTTTTATTAACATCAATTGAATTAAACTCTAATGTTATATCTTTATTTTCATTTTCTTTTGGTGGAATAATATGAGTGAAGTATCCAATATCATCTCTAGTATAAGCATCCTTTCTAAATCCACTAGAATATAAAGCATGAGCACCAAAGTTAGAGTTGGAGTTAGTGATACTCATATCACCACCCGACTCAGCTAAGAAATGCTTTGCATAACCAATAGCAAATACTGATGCTATCTGTATAACTGCACCATTCGATGCTTTAACATGATAGTTAGCATAATCTGGTTTAAATCTTGCTTTAGAATCAGAATGAATATTCTCATTACCAGGTGAAGTAGAATCTAAATATGTTCCAATAGTTTCATCATACTTCACAAAGGCGTTATTATCCTTCTGTAGACCAATACCCGTAAACTGAGCACAAACCATAGACTTAAATCCATCCGCCTTATCTCCATCAGCATGAAGACCATTCATACCATAAACAGATTTCTGAGAACAGTTAAAGATATAGGGAGACGCAGATGTAACAGTATCTACTGCAATTGTTATTGTAGCACCAACAACTGAAGGAAGAGGATCTGCAGGAGAGTTTTGTACCTTATATTCTATATTAGTAGCATCTACCTTTTTAGATATAACAAACTGACCATCATAACCAGAAGAACCAATAGACTCAATTCTAATAGGAGTATCAACGTCAAATGCTGTTGCTGCTTCTGCTAGAGTAACCGTAATTGTTGTATCAGATGTAGTTCCATCTCCAGCACGAATACTAGTAATTCCTACTTCTACACCTTTAGATCCTACAATACGGTACTCATCAATCTTAGGTTGTATATCAAGTCCAGTGGAAGGATAGTCTGGTTCAATTTCACGTCCAGAAGCAGGTCCATATGCAAGACCTACTTTCTCATAGTACATATCTAAGTCGGTACGATTATAATCTCCATCCGTACCACTAATAAATGAATCATCAATATCTACATCATTAGCACCATCAGCAAACTCAAATGTAGTTAGTTTGTGATGTGAAAAATTAGGAACAAATTTATTTGTCGTATAATCTTTATAAGCAACACCATTAGGGTCTGCATCTAATATTTGGAATCCTTGGAAATAAGAAGAACCAGTTATCCTAAAAATAGCACTTCTTTCAATAAGATTACTTTCTGGATTTGGGACATACTTCGGACGTATCTTACATTTTCTTACATCCACTCCAACAATAGAACATCCACGAGGAACTATAACTCCACCATGTACACTGTTTAACTTGTATAGAGCATTAGTTGAAGATGTTAAATCAAAATTTGTAGTTAAATCCCAAGCTCCAAATGAACTCGATACCTCACCACTTCTTAACTTATAAGTATTTGCACCAACAGGGATCCAACCAGGTCTATTATCTATTATATGATCGCCAGGATAAACATAAATGGTAGTTTTATTAAATCTATCATTATCAAGACCCTTTTGATAAGAAAACCTTGAGGTTTCTGCTAATGCTCTCTGAATAGTTTTAAAGGGTCTCGTTAAGGAGTTTCCCTGATTTTCAATACTGTCAGTTGCATCCAGACTGTTTGGATCAACATATATTACAGTACCTCTAACTGATTTGAGAAAATTATCTAATCTGGAAAGACCCATTTTTACTAATTCTTATAGTCCCTTATGGTTTATTTAGCATTTTCTCAAAGGGGATTTGCATAAGATAAAGTATCCTCATCTAAAGTTTTGCGAACAAAATCCAACGCACTCATAAATTCCTCTACTGTATCACACTCAACCACATTTTCTTTACCCTCATCAGAATAAAGATATATTTTTCTTTTAAGAGGATCTACTACACATCTTGACAAATAATCATTATCCATAAGATTCTCCAAATCTAGAACTATCTATAACATAATTATATTAAAGTGTCAATGACCTTCTACTCCAGCTGGTTCTGCTGCTATAAAATTACCTACAATAACACTTCTATTCTTCCCACCATTAGGAGGTATTTCATGTCTTAATCTACTTTCAAACACAACCATATTTCCTGATTTAGGGTAAAGTTCATATCCTGAAGTAGGAAAGATTAAGGGAGAAGAACCTTCAGGAACATTTACATAGTAAACAAAAGAAAAATAATTAGGAGTAGAACAATCAACTAAATCCCCTTGTTTATGTGTGTGAGCATTAATATAATCACCATCATCATAAATTACACCCCATGATTCAGAACATACCAATGGAATATCCACAACATCAGTGGTGATTTTATTGAGTGTCCAATCTAATAAAGATTTTACTTCAGAAGGTTCCTCTTTAAAATAAGTAATGTAATATTTACTAGTTGGTCCTTCTATTCTATGTTTATTATCTTCTATAAGATTATGTAAAATAGGATTACTTATATTATAAGAAGGATATGTCCACTCTAACAAATTCAAATCTTCAGAAAGTTTCATTACATAGTAACAGTATTACGTGGTCCTCTATATTTTTCATCAAGTAAATTTCTCTTAGGATCAAGAGGATCAAAGTTTCTATGATTAGGATCAGGATAGTCTTCCCACGTTTCACCTTTATACTCTACATGTAAAGGATTAATATCTTTTCTCTCTGCATAAACATGATAGAAGCAATCAATAGGCATTCCACCCCTTGCTTGAAGATAAATCTTCTTATCATCCCATCTCTTTATAATGATGTCCTGATGAGCACCTACTGGTTGAAGTTGAACTGTAATACTGTCAGAATGAACTAAATCTTTCCAATAAGAAGGTAGATCAATCTCAGTTTTATTACGAAGTCTACCTCTATAATATACACCAACCTCTGGTCCTTCTATACATGCATGTGCCAATCTATGACCTTTACCTTTAGTAGGATGAGGAATATCAAAAACTTTACCTAACCCATCTGCAGTACCAAATCTTGAGGCAAGTCTTCCCTTGTTACCGCCGTCTATAGCACCCGTGACAAACAAATCACCCTCAATATAAACGCAATTTTGATCACCACCATCACCTGCTCCAACAAATTTTGCGGCATGTGTTTCACCACTAGTGACATATAATGCATCAGGAGTTTTCGTATCACCCTCAATATCAACATTACCCTTTACCTTTACTGATAAATCAGGATGACTATCAATATCTGTATTATATTCTTCAGCAATCATTACTGTTGCTTCAACACTAGAATACTCACTATCTCTTCCTAATTGAACAGGTGCTTCAAAATAAGCAGATCCTCTAATTTCTTCTTCACCCTTTCCCAGTGCTGCAGGTTTGCCACATCCTACAAACAATCTTTTTCCTATGAATAAATCAGCTAGTTTCATTTGTGTTGTCCCTCATTTACAGATGCAGGTCCACCGCAAGTTTTAGACCCTTTAATTTTAGTAGCTCCATCGGCCATATCAACCAATCCACCATAAAGATTTAGTATACTTTCACCTATAACCTCTACAGTTTTTTCTGAAAAGAATTTACTAGAAACCGTTGATTTCACCTCAATGGTTTGTGCATTCATAAGAATTTGACTGTTAGCATCTATCTGAACAACTCCATTCTCACCATCAGATCCACTAGCAAATAATTCAATATTTTCTGCATATATCCTAACCTTTCCTTTAGGTGCTCCTATAACAATATCACCATTTTCTGATACCTGATAAATTCCTGGAATTCCTCCTTCATCCAAATCTTTACCAGCTTTTATACTAAATTGTCCAGGACATACATTCATAGTAGATCCTTTCCTACCCATTAAAACATCACCACTAGAATCCATCGTCATATAATGACGACCAGCATCCTCCCCAGTTCTTAACATAACCCCAGAAATGTTATCATCATCATGGAGATGACCGAATTTTATTTCTCCATGTTCAGTACCATATCTGACAGCATGGTAATTTTTTCTTTTTGCCATTAGATTTTACCTACACAATCGATGACCTTAATAATAGAATCAGTAAGTGGAATATTAGGAATATCCTCACCATCACCACTCCCAACGCTTTTTACATTAAAAATTGGAACTATAGTTGCATTATAACCTGTTTTACTTCTAATGTAAACATTTGGTTCTTCAGTAAACCCTTGACCTTTAGATATAACATCTACACCTGTTAATGAACCTGTACCATCTAACTTGACTTTTAATTCAGCACCATTTCTAGGTTCAATAACAACAGTATCATCTTCCCTATAATTAAATCCAGAATCGGTAATAAACATAGATCCAATCTCCAAAATAACAGGATAAGATCCATCACCTAAAGAAGGATATGCTCCAGTTCTATCATTTGCAAGTGTTGGGATAGGTTTAGATATAATAATAGCATTGGTTCCTTCACCTCCTAGATTTCCTGTAGCACCTCCAGTATCACCTGCAACACCTGTACCTCCAGTAGTTGTAGTTCCAGTAGTACTGGGAGGAATAATACCATTAACATTCACACTGTTAACAGTTGGTGGAGGTGTAGTTATACTTTCTTGCCTAGTAACATCAGTTATAATTCCACCAGGATATGTAATCTCATCTCCAGGAAAAACTTCAACGGTTTGTCCTGGTTTCATTGGAGTTTCATAGGTTCCATCTGCCCTTTTAAGAGTAGTTTCATCAACATTAGCCCAAGTTCTCCCATCACCACCCTGACTTCCATCAGGTGTAGAAAGATAATCTATACCACCATTAGTAACCGCAACACTTACAACCCCTAGAGTAGTACCTTCAGGATAAGTTCCATCATCATTTTTAGCAACACTATCATCTGGTATATAAAGAATATTCCCATTAGGATCTAAAGCAACATCTCCTTGATTAGTACCTGATAAGAATAAAGCTGTTGTAGCAGTTCCAGATCCACCAAATGTTTGATCAAGTGTTACTGTAGTTCCAGAAATACTTACAACTTTATGATTGGATTGTCCAGTAACAGTACCATTACCAGATACTACTGTTACATTAACACCAGGAGCAAGATTAGTTGTATTACTTACATTTGTAATAGTATCTGAATCAGAAGAAATATCACCAGTAAATGTACCAGAAGCAGCAGGAGTCCCTGCTGCTTTTACAGGACCAAGAATTGCTCTAGCAGTAGCACCTCTACCTTTATTACACGCATCGTTAAATTGAACAAGAGGAGGAACTTTAAACCCAACACCAGATTGTATTAAATCAACTCCGAGAACACTACCACCACCACTAACAATAGCATTACCCAATACACCTTTTACTGCTCCACCAATACCTTTACCGCCAAAAAACTCTACGGTAGGAGGACCACAAAACTTAGGACCAACATTACAACCTCCACCCAAAGAATCAAATACATCACTAAGTCCACCACCTAAAACAGAACTCAAAGCATTTGTAACACCAAAAGCATCATCTATACCTCCTGTTATTCCTTTACCAATAGCCTTTCTTAATCCACCACCTGCAATACCTTGTGCCAATCCCTTAACACCAGAAAGTGCGGATTTTGCTTGATCCGCAAATCCTTTAACTTCGCTAACCAAACTAGCCATGTTTGTATTAGGAACAGGTAATGCACCTTTCCAAGGACTCCATTCTCTAATATCTGACTCAGCAGGTTCCTCTTCACAATCAAGGAAAGAGATACTATCAATTACAAAATCTACAGGATTACCAGTTATGGATGAGATATCAATACCACCAAGAAGAGATTTAATAGGTCCAAGAAGATCATCAAGACCTCCAGCAACAATACCACTTATCTTACCTAATAATGCACCTACAAAACTCTCAACAGCACAAAGAGGTGTATTGATAAATTTATCTACAGCATTTTCCAAAAACCCACCAACCATATCAAAAAGACCATCAATTAGTCCTTTAAACATACAAGCAATAGCATCATTTGCTGTTTCTACAGCAGCTTTTAATGCAGGTCTTTCAGTAGGAAATAAATCAAAATACTTATCTTTCAGATTAAAATTAAGTTTGCTGGTTACATTCTGCTGAACTTCTTTAAGAATAGTTTTAACATTACCAGAAATCATCTTAGTGGCATTTTTCATAGACTTCTGAATAGCCGCATCAACATCATCAACTTTTGTTGATACCTTCGTCTCCCAATCAGTTAAAGACTTTTTATATCTCTGAACATCGGCAATTAAATTTTGAACTTCTTTTTGAATTCTAGGTAATGGAGCTTTCTCCTTTAATGTTGGGACTGGAATTGGTTCTACTTTAGATCCATCAATAAATTGCTCTCTAGTTGCACCATCAGATCTACCATCATACCCAGTTGAAGATTCAATCGCAGTATCATTATTAATACTTTGAACTTCACCTGGAAACTTAAATGCTTTAGCAACCAACTCTAAATCTTGTATTAAAGGTAATGCTGCCCTAGTAAGTTTTCCAGGATTACTTGTATATCCACTAAAAGGTACAAAAGGAACTTCTGGAATATCCTTCTGTATAGCAGTGTAATCATTATTATCAATGACACCCATAATAACAGGCATTTGCCCATCATCACCATCTAAAAAGAAACCATAGACAAAATTACCCTGTCTTAGGTTGGGTGACATAGATGCTCCACCAGCACCAGAACCAGCAGTAACGGGAAAAACAACTCCACACCAAGGAAGTTGCTCATCAGGTAGTTCTTTAGAAGCAGGATGATATCCCATGATACGGACTTTGTATCTCCACCCAAATCCATCATGCTCCTTATTACTAGCAGTACTCATTCCAGGAATATTAGTACGCCATGTTTTTTCGTCAGGGATTTGACCTATCCACCAGACAAATCCATCCTTGCCGTAAAAATGTTTTTTAAAAAGTCCTTGATCTAACATTAATCGTCGTATACTCTACATTCCAGTGCGTCTGGATGATTATCGCAATAAACTTCTAAATGACTATCTTCATGTCGTGTATGATAATCATTAATCTTACCATCATTAGGTTCTACTTCATCCTCTGAGTGGGCATGGAATGCATCATTGTGCATCTCTAGGTCTGCCTCAGTATATTCAATCATACCATGATTGATATGCTCTTTATGATCTTTAGGATCAACATATACCTCATGTTCTAAATCGTGATTAGGAATTTTAGTTGTCATAATTGTTGTTAGTAAGGTTTTCTTCCAAAAGTATCTCTTACAAGAGTTAAACTAGTAAAGCAATCTTTCGGAGTTATTCGATGACACAAGCTAGATATCATATATATACCACCACTAATCTGATCAACCATTCCACTATTTTCTACACTTAATTCAGGGAAATCGCAATGAATAAGATCCCCTGCTCTTAAGGAAAAATTACCAGGAATCATAATATTAATCTTAATGGTGAATAACTGGTTGTATCTCATTAAAGATTGTACCATAGTATTTAATGGATCGGAAGTTGGTTTATCTCTATTCTCCCTCCAAGTCTTCAATTGCTCATCTGCATTTTCTCCTGAAGGTAGTGTTCCAATATCAAGAACATGATTCATTAATCTAGATGGAGCAGTTCTAAACTTAGAAGAAACACCTTTAAAATCTTTAGTTCCTCCAGATACTATTTTTCCTTTACTACCTCCACCATCTGATTCTGCAGATCCAGAAGAGTCAACATTAAAATTCCTTCTCTGATAATCGTTTGCATAAAAATCAAAAAATAAACTAGTATTAGAATAAGTACCAAATGCCAGATTACTTAAAAGATCTATATTTTTATCAATAGAATAGTTAAGTATCTTTCCATTATATCCTTTAGGTAGTTCTGTACTATTAGTATAAGTATATTTGAACTTATACTCTTGTTCAAATAATGCATCAATAGACTTAAAATTAAATCCATCATAAGTTTCATAAAATAAGAATCCACATGCACCACCTTTATCACCAGCATTTACAGGAATAGATTTAGATGCTAACCAAGTACAAACAGTAAAAGGTTTTCTATAATTACCAATAAAATTATAAGGCTCTAAAGTTTCATCGCAATTAACTTTTTTTTGTGTTTTTAATCCTACAGTTCCAGATGTATTTTCCGTAAGAATTTTTTTTACATTATCAGATATTTTTTCATCATATCTTTTTACAACTCTACATAATTCATTTGCAAGAGCTTCCCGTGAACAAAAATCAAGAGTGTAAGAATCACTTTGAGTGCCAGGATTTACATTTCTAACTCTATTAATATAAAAAGATTTTTCCTTTACAAAATCCAAAGAATTTCCAATATTATCTTTAATTTTAATATCACAACATTCACCACCACTAAGCGGAAGAGCATTTAAAAGTCCCTTAGTAGGCAATTCACTAGAATCAACATCCCCACTTTCAACAATATCCACATTTAAAGTATGAGAATTAGACAACACATTCTCATAGTAAGATAATTTAGTAATACCTGGTGTAAGATCTACTAATCCAGCAATCTCAAATTTATCTATTGAACCAGCTCTGGTGCTTGATCTAGCGTCTGACATTATACTTTATATAAAAAAGATAATAATTGTTCCTTATAATATCTATTTAATAAAGTTTTACTTGATGTTCCTACAGGAATAGGGATCATACCACCACCTTGAGAAGAAGGTGCATTAGAACTAGGTAATGGAATAGGAACATTTATTGCAACATCTGAATCAAAATCTTCTTCATAAGTACTAATACTTTTACTTTCTAAAGATTTATTGTTTTGTTGCGTATCAACAATATTTTCAATATTACTGCTTAACATATCATTAGTACTACTGGTACTACTGGTAGATTTTTCTATATCAACATCACTATTTGATTGATTAAATAAATTACCAATACCAGATATAAGTCTATCGACCCCACGTTCAAGTTTACTCTTTGAAAAATAAGTTAACATATAATTAAGTTTTTTAGTATTGAAATGTAAATCATCTCTCTTTTTAAACCTATAACTATTAATAAAATCTTCGGTAGATACTTTATCTTCTTGCGTATATGTCCCTTGAGCACTTAATGAGGGATGTTTACCTTTATTTCGCCCATACTTATACTTAAACGCAGGGTTTGTAATCTTAACTATTCTATTCGTTCCATCTCCATAATCTTCAATATTAAAATTATTTTCCTTCGCAAAATCATATGGTTTTACTAATCCACCACCAGACATCCCCCTTCTATTCATAAGTAGTGCTCTATCACGAGCAGATATTCCTCCCTTTGCTGCTGGACTCATAGTATCTGCTTGAGCTTTCAAAAATAATCTATTTGCTGCTGTACCTGGTATATCTTTATTAATATCAAATGCTATATCTCCTTTAAAATTAGGATTATCTAAGGTCTGTCTTCTAATAAACATCATCTTCTTAAGAACTGCTTCTTTAACTTCTGCTGGTATAGACTCGTTCTCCTGCGTCATCTTCACACCCTGATTGAATGCCCACTCACTCATATTAGCAATTGTCTTACCAAAATCTGGTATCTTTCCATCTCTATCCATATATACTCTGTAATGTTCACCCGTAATTGAATTAGGATCATTATCAATATTCTCATTATGCATCTTCATCCAATACTCCAATGAGGGACCAATTGTTGCTACTAAATCTTCTGTACTCATAGGAGTTGCAGCACCACCTTCATTATATCCACGCATAACAGTTGGTTTATTAGTTCCACCAGCCGCTGCATTCATAGAAGCAAGAGTTTTTTCTCCATATTTCTGAACTGCTCCTTTAGACATAACAAACTCACCAGGAGTTAACATTGCAGGAACAGTATCAGTATTACCTGAACCAGGAACTATTCCACCCTTATTCATTTTTTGGACATCTACACCATATTTTTCTAATCGTTCAGGTTTCGACAAATTCATAAATTCCTTATATTCATCTAAAGGAACTTCCTTCTCATTAATAAATGTCTTTCCTGTTTCCATATCGAAACGATTATCAACTGTTTTTTGTATTGTAGTAGTATTAGATTCTTCTGTTGGGGTTTCCTTTGGGGTTTCCTTTGGAGTTTCTTTCGAAGTTTCTGTTGGTCCATTTTCCTGTCCTGGTTCTTCAGGTTCCCATCTTTCCCATTCTCCTTTTATTTTATTAGCTTCATCCTCTATTTCCCAATAGTTTCTACTCAATTCATCTACTTTATCCTCACCCAAGTCTTTATTTTCCATAAAGAAAGGAGGTATCATTGTAGATAATTTAACCAATCCCTTTCCAATCCAAACTATCAATTTAATAACGGGGGTAACAACGTCAACAAATCCTTTAATCCATGACAAAACAGTATCCATATTTTGATATAAAAATGTCAATAATCCTCCTACCAACACTGTTCTGATAAATTTTTGCAGTTTCTGCAACATTGGAACATTTTTTAGAGCCTTTAACTTAGGTTTAACTGGTTTAGGTAATTTTTCAAGAAACTTCTCTCTAGAACGAGCAAACATTCTCCTAAGATTAAACTTTCTATCTTTAGCCTCTTGTGTATCTAATTCACGATCTTTCTCTAATATAGATTTAATATCACCAACAACATTCCTCATATCACCTATAATATCTTTAACCTCATTTGATTGAGGTACTTTATCAGAAGACAAATTTGAAGATAATGAGATATTAGTTCCCGAAACATGAGGAATTCCTTCAGGTCTACTATATGTTTTTTTCTTTTCTTGTTTATTTAAAAATTTATCAGTAGCAACTTTTTTAGCCCCAGCTTTTACTCCTTTGGCTATCACTTTACCAGAGCCTAGTATTGCTTTACCTACTCCACCTAATAAATTTGCTCCTACAGATAATATCATACTGGACTCACATTATACATTCCTGCAACAGCAAGTTCTACTCCTGTTCCACGTGGATCTTCTGATGAAAATATGACAGAATCATTGCCACTAGGTCCTGATGCACTAGAAGCAATAGTATTATCTTTTCCACCTAAAGGCATAAGATTAACTTTTGGATTTTTGTTAGAAACAACTTTAGAATTTATACCATCAGAACTTCTAATTGATGATGTCTTACTTTTATCTATGTTAAGATTGTTAGTAGAAGACGATTCAATATTAGAAGTATCAATATTCTTTGTTGTTGGAGTAACTAATACTTTTGTGTTTTCCTTTATAGATTTAGTACTATTAAGCCACTTTAAAGTATCCTTTTCATATTTTGGATTACCTACCCAATCAGCACCAGATGGACCATTTTGTTCCATACGAAGTTCATATAAAGCTTGTTCAACTTGACTCCTATCCCCTGATGTCAACATATCACTATAACTAACAGTTTTATTAGTTGAAGATGAATATGACTGAGAATCTATTAATTTTGTTGTTGGTTCTACTTTCGGACCCCTATCTTCAAATCCACCCAAAACATTACCCACTTTTCCTTCATTTACTTTACGTTCATATGATTCTTTCCAACGGTGATCCATTTCCTTTCCTGTTTCCAATCTATAAATTTGCTCATTAATTTCACCACCAACACCACTCATTCTTTCCCATAAGTTCAAATTCTTTTTCTGTTCTCTTAATTTAGCAATAGTCTCTTCCCTTCCATCTTTCACCACAGATTCATTAACAATATCTGTGGTGGTTGGAGGAAGAAGTTTCTGTTTTTCTGATTCAAGAGTTTCACCTTGCTCATTTACTTTCAAATTAGATTTTACCCCTTCTTCTTTAGCTCTACTAATTAACCAGTCAAAACTCCATTGAGGACTACCAGCACCAGATTTAAGAAGAGTATCTAGAAAAAGACCTTTATCTTGTTGTGACAATCCTCCAAGTTTTATTCCCTTTTCCCATCTTTTAGTAAATAAATCACCAGAAACAAATCTCTTAGGAAGTCCATTCTCTACCGCTAAATCAAACCAATTTTTACCATCATTACTCAGTGATTTTCTTATTTCTATTAAATTATTCAACGACTTGACTAATGCTTCTTTAGGTATTTGCTGTTCCTTTTTAAGTTCCTCAATCACCGATCCTTCAGGATCAACACCATCATTTTTCACTTTATCATCAATTTCCACAGCAATAGATCTGAATTTTTTCCAAGATTCTCTTGCAGATTCGAATTGAGGTTCAACTTGTTCCAATATAGCTAAATCTTTAGGATCCATATTAGCAGGATCATATGCATCATATATCCCTCTTTCAGTATCTCTTATTGCACGTTCCATTTCCGCTTTCTTCCCATCGAATTCTAAACCAAGAAACTTTGTATTTTTATTTTGTCTCTCATACATATACTTTGCCAACTTTTCCTTTTCATCTGCTAGAGCCTTTTCCTTACCATCTTTTGTAATCCTATTAATCATACCTTGCTGATAATCATTGAAACTCTTTCTTCCCATTAAATTTGGACCATAATAATCATCCATATATCGTTTAGCCTCAATTCCAGTTCCAACTACCGCAGTCACTGCAGCTGCTGCAGCTGCTGCTATTGCAAATGCTTTAATACCAACAAAACCTAAAATACCTTTAAGAGCTGCTCCAATACCAAGAAGTCCTCCTATAAAATTTACTGCAGCAAGAGCAGCTAAGGTTGCAATAATCTTACCACCATGCTGATCAAGAAATTTCCCAAAATTCCTTAAACTTTCTAAATTATTTGGATCCTTAAACCAATCAAGTAATCTTAATAATAAACCCCCTAGTAAAATACTTGTAAGAAATTTCTTTAATTTACTAAAAACACTCTCAGTTACTTTTCCCACACCAAGACCTTTACCACCTTCACCTTTTTTACTTTCTAATTCATCCTCTCTTCTTTTTTTCTTCCGTTTTTCATTTTCTATTCTTGCATCATTTCTCTGGTTTATCCTTTCTTTAACCTGATCAGCTAATATTGCTTTTACACCCACTAAAGACTCAATAACAGAATGTAATCCATCCATCAAATCATTATGAGTATTATCTACATCATCTTCAATCTCCTCTAATCTAAGATCTACATTCTGCTTACGTACATTAATAATATTCTTAATTAAGGTAATTTTTTTCGAATTACTCTCAACCTTCTCCTCTAAAGAAAGTCCTTTTTTAAAAGAATCTGCATTTATTTTTTTAGAAGGAGCCTCAGGCATTTCTGTTCTTTGCTTGCTGTTGCTTTAATTTTTCATCTTCAAGATGTTGTTTTAGAAGACCAACATAAACATCTCGTTCCCAAGGAATAAGATTTTCAATCTCTGTTAATGAGTATTTATGATACTGGATCAAGGCAAAATTTATTTGATAATAAGCCTCAAGGCTCATATGAACCATTCCTATCCGAAAAAAGATGTTAATCCCTCAAGTAGAACAGTATTTTCTTTTTTAGTTTTAGGATTAATAAAAGTCACCTCATGAGATAACTTAGGCATAGTTTCAAAGAATTTTTCAACTTTTTTAAATTGAAGAGTATTCATTTGTTCTAAGAATGCTACTAATTCTTTCTTAGTACAATCAGATGCTGACCAAACTTCTTCATCATTATAAACAGTTTCTATAGAAGCTGCGATTAATTCAAATGATTTTTCTAGATTAACTTCACCACCTACATCAAAATTATTATCAATAAATTGATCTAATGAGGGATAACGCATTTCCATCATCAAAGTATCATCTAATTGAATTTTATTAGTATGATTTTCATCTTTATTTACCTGAATATCATCAATATTAATCTCAACAGGCACTGATGTTACTCCATCATCAGGAGCATACAAATTAACTTCAATAACTTCTCCTACAGACTTACCCCTAATATTTAAGAATAAGTATTCAATATCAAATGTAGGAAGAGTTTCTACTTTAACTCCTCTGGTCTTAATACAACTACTAAGGACTGCCTTAATAGCATTTGTTATTTGTTTCGAATCTTCAGATTCTAATGCTAAAACTAAAAGTTTTTCCTCTTTAACTAAAAAGGGTCTATATTTTATAGTCTTATTATTAGAAGGCAATACCAACTCATAAGTTGGTGTGGCAATTTTTGGTAAAGGCATGATAATTAAATCAGTATTTTATTTAGTCAGGTAATTTAAAGAGTCCAAATACCTTCATAAGGGTCTGGTGGACTTGGTTGAGCTTTGTTTACAGAAGGTGCATTCATAGCCTCAACCTCCTCTCTTGAATATTGATTTTCTATTTGTATACCACTATTCATGAAATGCTCAACATTAATTGTCCCCTCTTCTAGTTCTTTAATATTATATCTCATAAAAGAAAAATTGACACTACATTTTAAAATATCAGGTTGATCATATGACACTGGCATTGCAGTAATACTAAGAGGAAAAGCCTGTTGAAAAGTATACTCCAATATTTTACCAGGAGAGGATTGACCTTTAACCTTCTTCTGATGATCTTTTTCAAATTTAGTTATGTGAATATCTTTCTTATATCCATTTACCCCACCAGGATATGCATATCTAGCATTAGTATATGGATTAGCAAACTTTCTACTATCAACACCACTAATATAATTTATCCATCCCTCAAATGCTCTAATTACATTATACCTAGCATCAACGTAAAATGTTGTATTAAAAGTCTCATCATATATTCTTCTATATGCCATTCTTTCAGTAACTCCATGATAATCATTAGTTACCTCATGGGTAGCAAGAGAAGATCCTGGCAAATTTGCATTACTACACAACAACTCAACCCTTTCTTGATCTATCTCCCCCAAAGCTATAGCATCTTTGACATTTAAAGGAATACTTAAACTCAAAAGGTAATAGGAAGTTTGAGATACATTTAATAAATTTGATTTTATGTCACTTAGTGATAATTTTTGAGGACGCTTAGCTGGCATCTATAAATAATTTTTAGGTCGTTATATTATGTATACAAGATGGCAGAGAGTATTAAAAGTAAATACAAACCAGAAAACCCCAGAAAATACAAAGGAGACTACAAAAACATTATATGTAGAAGTAGTTGGGAACGAAAATTTTGCAGATGGTGCGACCTTAATGAAAGTATTCTTGAATGGGGAAGTGAAGAATTTTTTATTCCTTACCGTGCTCCTGATGGTAAAGTTCGTAGATACTTTCCAGATTTTATTATGAAAGTAAAAGAAAATAATGGTGAAATAAAAACCTATGTAATTGAAGTTAAACCTGCTAAACAAACAAAACCACCAAAGAAAAAGAAAAGAGTCACTAAATCATACATATACGAATGCACTACATATGCAGTCAATCAAGCAAAATGGAAAGCAGCAGATGAATGGTGTAAAGATCATAAAATAGAATTTAAGATTATTACCGAAAAAGAATTAGGTATTAAGTAATGGATAGAATAGGAGAACTAGAAGAAAAACTTGATGGATCAGAAAATGCTGATCTAATTATGATGAGTATTCTAGAAGTATTTACTGAGACAGAATGGGTTCCTGATGCAGGAAAATACTATACATTTATATACATAGCAAAAACTCCTGATAAATACTATGACGAACACCCATTAGTTGCTGTTACATCAGTAGAAAAATGGGGATTTAAAGGACTAAATTTTCATTGGGGTGAATCTCGAAACTACACTTGGCAAGAAGTGGTTGGTGCTTTACATGTAATCAATAATGATGAGATTGAGTATTTACGTTCGTTGCCTTATGCTAAATATCGTGCTAAATAACTAAAAATTCTAATATGGGATTCGGAAACTTAGGTGTAATCGAAGCACAAGAGACCGCTACTTTTCTTTTGAATGGCAAATCACTTAATTTGTCAAAAAATACAGAAACTGGAGAACAAACTGTCGTAAGAAATAATGATATCCCTCTCACAACAGAGGAAATACTTAGTAGTGGAGAATTTTGGAATGAAGACAATAGTACAATAGATTTTGCTAAAGTAGTTAATTGGGATCAAGACAACTACTTAGAAATTATGGGAGCTCCTCCTGAATGGGTAGAAGAAACATTTAATGACCCAAATGCTAAAAATATATTCATGACTGCTGCAGGAGAAGATCCAAACAATCTTAGTATGTTTAATCTTGATTTTGCAGACGCAATAGAAGCAGGTGGTTTATTAAAAAGTATAGGTGGAATGAATACTGGTAAGGCATATGGTGGTGCATATGATGCTGATCCACAATCTCTTGTCTACCCTTTAAATACAGATCCTGATGATGTCTTTGATTATTTGCAAATAGTAGGATATGAATATATCCCTGGTATGGATAGTAAAGATTGGAGTTGGGAATTTGGTAATAATTCAAAAAGGTCGGATGATGCAGGTGAATATACTGACGAGACATCAAGTTACGGTACTTTATCAACACCCTCACAGAGGTATACTCCAGAAGTTAGAAAGAAGAATATCTTAGCAACAGTAAGATTACCAATGACGAGTGGAATAAGTGAAGCTAACTCAGTTAATTGGGGAAATGGAGATACTTTATCTTCTCTTCAAAGAGGAGCAGCAAATATAGCTTCAGCAGGTATAGCTGCAGTTGCTGGACAGGAAACTTGGGAGAAGTTCACCCAAGATTTCAAAGGAGAATTAGGACAAATGTTTGGTGATATAGAAATGAATCAGATAAAAGCATTTTTTGCAGGTCAAGCTGTTGGTGCAAATATATTCACAAGGGGAACAGGAATGGTACTTAACCCCAATTTAGAACTACTATTTAATGGACCTAACTTAAGAACATTTCAATATACTTATAATTTTACCCCTAGAGAACCAGCAGAAGCCGCAAACATAAAGAATATAATTAGATTTTTTAAACAAAATATGGCTCCTAAAAGATCCGATGGGGGAACTTTCTTAGAATCACCAAATATTTTCCAATTAAAATATCTGACTGGAGGAGAAGAACATCCATTTTTAAATAATATAAAACTAACAGCTTTAACGGGTTTTAATGTCAATTATACACCAAGTAATCAATATATGACTTATGCAGAAAATAAATCCATGACATCTTATCAAGTACAAATGACATTCAATGAACTAGAGCCAGTTCTATTTAATGATTTTAATGATGATGCTGATTCATTCTTCACAATGGGGTATTAAAAATGGCAAATCCGTATTTTAGACAAGTACCTAATTTCAGTTACGTTAATAGAAATAAAGATAGTTCTACTCTATCAAATTACATAGTAGTAAAAAATCTTTTTAAAAGAGCCAAATTACGTGATGATATTGTTGCCAATCTTGCATACTTTACTAAGTATAAAATAATTGGTGATGATAGACCAGATAATGTAGCCCAAGAAGTATATAATGATCCAAAATTAGATTGGTTAGTTTTATTAGCAAATAATATCCTTAATATTCAAAATGAATGGCCTCTCCCCCAAACAACATTCCATACATTCTTATTGGACAAATATGATACTGAAGAGAATTTGCATTCAACACACCATTATGAAACAGTAGAAATTAAAAATACTAAAAATTCTATAGTATTAGAAGGTGGACTAGAAACTCCAAGTACATGGAAAACAAACGGAAACTACCTACAAGTATCTAAAACAACCATAGGTCAGATATTCGCAGGTAGTGGTGGAATTCCGTCAAAAACAGTTACAGTTACCGTAAATAATGGGATTAAAAACTTAACGGTAGGATCTGAGATACAAATTACAAATGTATCACACCCAGATTTTAATGGAAGATTCGCTGTAACCTCAGTTTTTGCTGCTGTAGAAGATATGGTTATTAAATTTACATATAACCTACCATCAATTCCAACGGTATTATCACCACCACTAAATGGAACTGAAGAAATATTACTTACAGTAGAAGGAAATATTGGTGTAGGAAATGCTTATTATTATGAATATTTTGATAAAGGGTTAAATTCATACGTCACTCTTCCCTCTGCAAAAATAGTTAAAGAAGTCACTAATTATCAATATGAAGAAAATATAGAAAATAATAAAAGGAATATATTTGTAATAAAACCACAATATCTTAATGTTATATTTAACGATATGGATGATATCATGAAATATAAAAAGGGTTCCACTCAATATGTAAGTGAAACCCTCAAAAAAGGAGAAAATATTAGACTATATCAAAATTAACTTTCTGCTAATTTTTGAAAATATTGCAAAGTATCATCTTCGTCTGAAGAAGCAGATGCTACAGGAGCAGCTACTGGTTCTTTACTCTTGAAATCAGGAGTAAATGATCCACGACTATTATCTTCATCAAACACCTCTTCATCTACACGACGAGCAGGTTGCTTGTGTCCTAAAACATAATCAAGACGTTTCTTCAGGTCATCATATGACTTGAACTGATCAGCAGCAGTGACAGCAGCAAGAGAATACTGCTTATTCCATAGTGCTTCTAGTGCATCTTCATCATCTAGAAGTGGAGTTACTTTGTCAAACTCTGACTTATCATAGTTCCAATAACCATCTTTCTTGACGATCTTCAACTTGAAGTTTGCACCTTGCCAGAAGTCAAAAGGATTAATTGGAGTTTCATCCTCAAACTCTGGTTGCATTGCTTCCATAATCTTATCGAAGATCTTCTTACCAAACTTATAGAGGAATACTCCACCCTCATTCTGAGGATTGGTAGGATCTTTTACGACATAGATGTTTGCATAGTAAGAAAGCTTACGCTTTTGCTTACGAACAGTATCTTTATCTAACTCATTACCACTGTTCCAGAGTTCACGATTGTACTCTGATACTGGATCCTTGCCACCTGTTGTGGTCAAAGAGTTTTCAATATACCATCCACCTGGTCCTTGAAATGCATGTGAATACATTTTTGCCCAAGGAAGTTCTTCTCCATTAGGAGCAGGAAGGAATCGAAAAACGGCATAACCGTTACCTGTTTTATCTACCTCTGGTTTCCAAAGACGGTCATCACCGCCTCCACCACCATTATTCATTTTTTCTACTTCTTTAACTAATTTTTGAGTTAAAGAACCAAGTTTAGATTGTTTTTTTAAAGATGCGAATGACATTAGATTTGTTTTTAGATTTGGCTTTTATGTACTCCATTATTCTACACGTCAGAACTTGTTTTGTCAATCTTGTCCCTCATTACAGAAATAGCATCTGTCATTTGTTTGAACACTACATTAACATCAACATTCTTAGGGAATCCTAAATCATCAATTCCTCGTCTAATTTGTTTTAACATTCTATCCGTTTCAGGATCATCTGATAAAGATAAACGAGTATAAAGAACCCTTTGCTTTTCCATTAATGATTCTAAAAGATCAATATGGTCTAACTGCTGCTCTTTATCCATATAGGCAAATTTAAACACATTAGAGTAAACCTCTTCTTGAAGTTCTTGTATTTCAGCCATTTCGGCACGTACATATTCAGAATCGAAAAAACTCATAACGCAATTTGTTTTAGGATTTTTTTGTAGTGGAATACATCTATATTTATGAACGGTTCATACTTCTTTATCTTCATGCTGACGGTTGACCACACATATGGATCTAATTTTTTATCAAAGTCTTTAGCATATCCAAGTATCTTATTACATATAACTAAAGTCTCTAAACAAATATGCCCACCAAGATAATTCTTTAATATTAGTGGATGTCCCTTAGAGCAATTAAACACATCATTTAGATCTCTACTATCAAATAGATTATTAAGGTCTTCTTTAAAAGTATAGGAAAGTGACTGATTTCTCTTTTGCCACTCCATATACTTATTTCGACCAGTTTTGATAATATCCGAAATATAGACTTTTTCAGGTTCTGCTCCTGAAGTAAAATTAGCAATAAAAAACTTTTCTATCTCTTTATCATCAAATTCTCTAGACATCTTCTCAAAGAAAAATCTATCTTTTCTCTGATAAAAGGAATTTAGTGTTAATCGAGGAAGTCTATTACCATACCTCAAATAGTCATATGAGTCTTTAGTAAAATGAGACTTCATAGCAATATAAGTCTTATAGCAGTCAAATGGCATCATAAAAAAATAATAAGGATTTAGGTATTATTCTTTTTATCCTGAATCTCAGCACGTCTTGCTTTTGCAAGTTTGGACAATTCACCAAGAGCCTTCCGTGCTCTAGTACCTGCGACTTTAACACCTTTAATATCAAAGGATTCAGATTCTGTAATATAAGAGTTAAAGGACTCTACGATTTGTTCATGTAAGTTCATTTTCTTTATTTAAAAAAAGTAATAGGGCAAAAAATTGCGGAGTTTTTTTTCCGACTTTTTTGGAATTAAAAAACCAATTTCGCACGAGAAGTGCGCTTTAAAAAGTTAAGCTCTTGTGCTTCGTACTTTAGTTTCTCTTTCAATGGTTTCGATATCAATTTAGGCACAGACTCCACATCAATACTATTCTTCTCACAAAAATGAATGATGGCATCAATATAATTCATGTAATGATTATCTCTAACAAGTTCTTCAATCTCTTGTGCAAATTTTGCAGGACAAAAAAACTTACTTGCTAATACCTTCTCTAATTCTTTTTCTGTAGACATAGTATTTAATACAGTAAGGTGCAATATTTTTCCTCAAATGCTAATAATATTTTAACTGATAAAATCAATATAGTCAAGCAATTTCTAACAATTTATCATCTACAAACTTCTTGATGTACTTTGATAATAGTTTAATATATTTTGCCTTATCTCTTTCTTCATATACAACACAATCTCCGTCTTCACATGCCATAATAAGAACTAATTTCTTAACGGATATACCTGTTAATTCATGCAACATACAGGCATATGCCATACACTGAACGAAATAATGATCCACCCATGCTCTTGGTTTCTCTTTCTTCGATGTCTTAAAATCTATTATTGCAAGTTCTCCATCAAACTCTGCTATACAATCAACTGTTCCAGCAATTCCTAAAAACAAGCTGTATAGTGGACCTTCTAGTGAGTGAATATTATTTATACGTTCTAGTGTAGGCTTAGCAATACTGAATAGATGATCAGAAATAGGTAATGAATCACCAATATATTTTTCATTCTTCAAATGATACTCAGTAAGAGTATGAAAATCTGTTCCTCTTGCAGTAGATTGTCTTGTTATTTTATCTGCTGTCTCATTTCCTACTTTCTTTCTCCACTTAGCAAATATAGCTTTATTAAAATGACTAGTTACTGAGGTAATAGATACCAACTTAACTAATTCATCTTCATTAGGAACAGAATAATAACGAACACCATCTATAGTTTCTCTCTCCAAAGGAGAAAGATTCAAATCAACATGATCAAAGGTCATAAATTTAGTTGCATTTTTGCTAAGATGTATTCTCTACAGAATCCTGATCTGACAATATCATCTACTCCAAACTCTATTATATCAAACGACGGCATGATTTGCAATACCTTCATAAAATCATGAATACCATTTCGTTCATTAGTTTTAACTAAATCACTCTGAACTGCATCACCACAGAACATAATCTTTGTATTCTGTCCTACACGAGTGATGATAGAATCAAGTTCATGGAAGTTAAGGTTCTGGAACTCATCCACAATAATGATAGCATTATCAAATGTAGTTCCTCTTATGAATGATGTACTCCAGAAACTAATAGTTCCTTGTGCTTTCAAGTTGCCATAAAGCATCTCAAAATCTGCTTCAGTAGGCATCTCAAACATGTACTTTACCATATTCTTATATGGAATCTGATAAAGAGTTGACTTGTCCTCATGATCACCAGGTAAGAATCCAATCTCCCTTGTAGATACAAGTGACCTTACAATATAAATCTTCTCATAAGGTGTAGAAGTATCTAACACATCATTCAAAGCATTATAAAGAGTGATGAAAGTTTTACCAGTACCAGCACATCCATATGCTACTAGATGTCTATTCTGACTGTATGAATCATACAATCTAGTTTGATTCTCTGTTAAGGGTTCAATATCCCTCAACTTATCTGTGTTAATTGGTTTTTTTCTTTTCATTTGCTTGGCCGTTAAACCAACACCAATTGGTTGTAAATCTGATTTCTTTTTACGTGGCATATACTTATGAGAATGGTTTTACTTTGGCACCTGGTGCTTTAGATGCTTTACGCAGGACTTCATTCCATCCTGGGTTTTTTCTTACCAATTTCTCTTGCCACTCTCCAACTTCTCCCACTCCAGCACATCCTTGACTCCAATCTTTATCCCAATCAGGATTCTCTTCTCTCCATTTTTCATAAGCACTCATAGACATAGAGAGAGTTTGTGTGTCTCCAGTCTTTAGATTTTTCACAGGGTATGTTGGCATACTTTAAAATTAAGGGTAACTATTTAGCCCAATTAAGAGCTTCTGAGACTGCAGGAAACTGTTCGGTAAATAATCTCTTACACTCATTAGCAATATCCATATGTTCTTTCTGTGTTCCATGTGCAGAACGTAAATTAATATAATGTATCCATGAACGACAAGAACCAGTCATGTAGATACGTGTTGGTGTAGCAAGAGGTAGTACAAATCTTGCACATTCTTTTGCAACACCTGCTTTTAACATCTGATTATATAAACCAAAAGCAGAACTGAATAGAGTATTCATCTGTCTATTAAACTTCTCAACC
>VTLG01002524.1_pt1 | contig 27360 bp, 22 predicted proteins | sample 4694571 | NCBI WGS metagenome assembly VTLG01 (sample SAMN12604809, study PRJNA352737) | marine metagenome | biome: ENVO:00000447; feature: ENVO:00000209|ENVO:00000569|ENVO:01000036; material: ENVO:00002151; isolation source: viral sequences binned using virsorter ...
GCCCCCGCAGTGTACCGCCAGCAACGGCCACTGAGAGAGTCGCGGAATCCCCTAAAACCAAACGGCCGTCAACGGCGGGGACGGGGTACGTCTTCGGATGGGTCCAACGTCGCGGATGCCCCCTGGCGTTGCTCTACGGCGAACCTCAGACGCCTAATTTAGGCCGGCTAACCGTCTTCCTAACCCCGCCAGGCGTGGCGCTACCTTCGAGCTCGACCAGCTCGACCCAAGGAGCTCAACCATGAAGAACCCCCTTGACGCCAGCGTACCAGGCGCTACCCCGGCGCCCACTGCTCAACAACTCAAACCGTGGACGGCCGGGCGATCTGGTAACCCCGCTGGCCGGCCACCACTGGGCCAGGCACTAGCCGAACTTGTGCGCGACCATACCTCAGACGGCCTCGACGTGGTCATTCTGCTACGGGATGCGGTCCGAGATGGGGTTGTCCGGACCATTGATCCTGGCAGTCGTAAGGTCTCAACCACGCCTGTAACTTTCAGGGATCGCCTGGCCGCGGCCGAACTGCTCCTGGCCAGGGGATGGGGCGGTCCGGTTCAACAGCTCCGATCCGAGACAGTCCAACTACCTATTGCCGGGGACCTGGCCGGGCTCACTACGGCCGAACTTCGAGACCGCGTCGAAGCCCTGCGGGAGCTGGCCGGCATCGAGCACCAGGTCGAGCACCAGGACGTCGAGCTCGAACCTGGCGGTTGTGAGCTCACAACCACGCCTGGCCAGGCATAGCGCACCTAGCAGATCAGCCTGTTCCTGCAGCATTGCCAGCATGCCGGCCGCCTTCGAGCACCAGGACGTCGAGCACCAGGGCGTTAGCACGCCTGGCCAGCGCACCTAGCAGCTCACCGCCAGGAGCTCACCGCCAGCACGCCGGCCACCTTCGAGCTCGAAGGCGTCGAGCCCACCGCCAGCACGCCTTGTAATGTAGGATCCCCCGGCCGGCCGCACCTATCCCGGCCAGCTCCGCAGCCACAAGCGCATCACGATGTTACGTTTGTGCTCCCCCCCCACCGGCTCGCGTGTTTACATAAAATGCGCCCGCGACCCCGGCAGGGTGGTCAGGGCGGGTCTCTCTAGGAGTGGTCGCCCCTCACACTCAATTCCAGAATTTTTCTGAAAATTTTCGTTATGGTGGAAACCACCGGGTACTATGGAGTACTATCGGGTACAGTGGAGTACTTACCAATGTGCAGTCATCGCATGATCGTCCATTGGTAAGTAATGGGGGCTTATTTCGTTAAATTCGTTAATTTCGTACTACCGCAAGTGGTTAAACTAATTGGGTCGTATATAGGGGGTGTAGTTGCGACCAAATAAAAACCAGGCGATTAGATGATTACCCGGTTGATTGGGGTAGAGCTGTCTGATGGGGACCTGGAGGCCATCCGGGTGTTGTACAGGGCGCGTTGGTCTGCGGAGTTGTATAACTGGAAGGAACGAGGCACGGACTACTGTATGTGGTTTGTACGCATCCCAGACGCACGGAATCGGTTCCTCGTGGAAACCGGTCAGTCCCTGGAGGACACCATCTACAGACTTCTTCTCAGGTTAGGCGGGTCTTACACTCCGTAGAGTTTCCGAACTTCCGAATCTCTTAGGTTGGGCGGTTCGGAAGAAACTATTTCAGGCACGACAACCTAACCTCCGCCTATAGAGAGGGGTTGCCGGAGGTTAGGTTTAGGGGGGAGGTAGATAATGGAGTCTACGGAAGAAAGCAACGAGCTGGTGATTATTCCCAGCATGGACGTTCCTTTGCCAGAGCCCACCGTTGAAGAGGGGTTAGGACGGTGGAATGCATGGAAGTGGAAGGGTGTCAGTATTCCGCAGTGGAGGGGTATATTGGTGGAGAGCCAGGCTCAGGGAGACGAGAAGCGAGAGAAGTATGCTCGGTGGATGTTGCGGGACGTTTTGAAAGATCCGAGATATACGGAGGATAGATGACCACTCAGGTACAGCAGGAGTTAGAGAGGGCCAATCTGGCTCTGGCACGCCAGGACTTCGAAGCATTTGTGGAGTTCTGTTGGGTGGGAGACCCACCGCCTCGTGGAGAGGGCATTGTAAAGTTCCAATACTGGCCGCATCTCAAGGACTGTTACCAAAGATTCCAGGAATATAGGCGGATTGTATGGTTGAAATCCAGACAGGTGGGAGCTTCCTGGTTTGCCGACTGCTACGGGGTTTGGACCGCCATGTTCAGTCCTGGTGCCGTGGTGCTGCTGATATCCCAGGGGGAGGACGAGTCTCGGGCCTTGCTGTCCAAGCTCAAGCTGGTCTACGATCATCTCCCCCAGCAGCTACAGGTCCCAATTACGGCTGAGTCCACTCAACGGATAGCGTTCAGCAATAATTCCATTATTCTGGCTCTCCCGTCCACTTCAAAGGCCGGGCGTTCCTACACGGGCACTCTCATCATTATTGACGAGGCCGATCAGCACGAGTACCTGGAGTCGAACCTGGCCGCTATCACCCCCACACTGGGAGACTCGGGCGGGCAGCTCATTCTTCTCTCTACCAGTAACCCCGATAACGGAGACTCCCCGTTCAAACAGACATACCGACAGGCCAAAGAGGGAACCGATGGCCTCCTGACCATGTCATCCGGGGTTGGTGCCAATAACTACCACGCTATATTCTATGGCTGGAAGTCCCGACCTGGCCGTGACCTGGAATGGTACGAGTCACAGAAGTCGGAAGCCCAGGATATCTCTCGCTTCGAGAAGGAACACCCCAACGACGACATAGAAGCCCTTCGCCCACCTCGTACCATCTCCGCCTTTAACCACGACGTTCTCGACACCCTGTATTCATCCTGCCGAACCCCCATGGAAACCATGGACCTGGGCCTCACAACCGCCAACATCTGGCAGAAGCTCCTTCCAGGGAAGAAATACTTGGCCTTCACCGACACATCCCATGGCACCGGCAACGACGACTCGGTCACTGTCCTTCTTGATACACTTACAGGCGTCACTGTCGCAGATATCGTGGACTCGTCGCTTCCACCGGAAGAGCTGGCTGGTGTTACGGCAGAGCTGTTGTCACACTACGGATACCCCACCTGGGCCATCGAGGACAACGACTGGGGCAGATCTGTCATAAGTACTGCTCAATCCCTTAAATACCCCAACCTCTATTTCCAGGAAGACGACACTCCGGGCTTCCATACGGGCTCTACCACCCGGTTTGCCTTCTGGTCCGAATACATCAAGGCCGTTCACGCCTATCAGATCACCTGCCTATCCGAGTATGGGCTCCAACAGCACTACACCATAGTCAAGAATCCCAGGAAACAATCCCGCGTTGAGGGCGCATCGGGCACCAAGGACGACTACGTTCTTTCTTTAGCAGGTGCCTGGTATCTACGTAGACACGCTCGTGTGTCTCGTACTCCTAGACAACCCGGAAATATGGAGACAAGAGTACGCAAGGCGGCACGCAGAATGGTTGACAACTGGTAATGGGCTTATATGTATAAGCCCTATGTTATAATGTGCCGCAGGAGGATATAGTGCCGGTACCTCCCAGACCCACCGTAGAGTATATATCTCAGACTTACTCCCATCTCTCAGGTGTATGGAACAACACCCATCTGAAGTGGATGGATATAGATCGTTACTATAACCGTATCTTCCCATTATGGCAGATAGGGCAGAACCGCCCCTCATGGCTTAGACCGGCTAAAGCCCGATCTATCGTGGACCACGCCCTGGACCGCCTCCTAGCTCACGAAGTCTCTGTGGACGTCTTTCCACGCTCTCCGTCGGAACAGCACCACTCCGATGCAGACGCCCTGGAAAACGCTCTTCGCGCCCTTGTGGACACGGCTCAGCTCCAGGAAATAAGCCTCACCTGGAAACAGGCCGGCAAACACGAGCTACTATATGGGTACGCAGTGGTCGAAGACGGCCTTGATCCCCGTGTAATGACCGTCCTGAACGACCCGGAAGCCTACGATATAGACGATCCCAAGCATCTCTTCCCATTTCGGCAACGCGCCCCTCATCCAGCCAGAGTACTGCTTGATCCCCGTGACAAGTCCCCGGACGAAGGGGTCAAGTTCACCACCAGGTTCCGCAAAGAGCTGCGAGATATAGTTCAGTCACGTATTGTGAAGTCCGAGCTCACGGCAGACACGGAAGTCAACAGGGAGTGGTTGGACGAGGCAGAAAACTGGTATCAGCCCATCCCAACCATTGAGTTCTACTCTGCATACTGGCACGGAATGGTGGTCCACTCCGGTGTCTCCAACAAACTGGTGTTCCTGGAGCCCAATCTCTGGAAGTTCTTCCCATGGTCGCACGCTTTTGCGGGATACGGGCAGGAACCCACCGATCTATCCCTCATAGATCCCGAATATATCGCTGTGGGAATCCTGGATCACCTCCGAGAGACCATCAAGGCACAGGCTCAAGCCATAGCCGGGCTTCACAACGCTCTGATCCGTGCCTCGTTTAACCCCATGGTCACAACAGAAGAGCCCGACGAGATTGCCGAACAGCTCTCCGAGTCCGACCTCCTAGCCGTCCAATCTCGCAACTCCACAGGCTGGATGGAGATGCAGCAAATGCCCCGCTGGATGTTCCAGGCAGTGGGACAGCTCGACGCCGACCTTGAACAGGGCTCCTACGCCCGTACATTGACTGGAGTCAAAGAGCAAGGCGTCTCAACGGTGGGCCAGCAAGCCATTCTCTCCCAGGCCGCTGGTCAGAAATTCGTATCTCCGATACTGCAATTGGAACAGCTTGCTACAGTTTCGCTCAATAATCAGATCAAACTTGTAAAGGCCCTGAATAAGCCCTTTGTCATAAGAGGTCACACTTTGCGTCCCAGTATGCTGAATGGCCTGGAAAACAACGCGCTGGCTTCGTTCACGGCCGTAGATCCCGTTCTTGAGCTTCAGGAACGTCAGCTGGGATTGCAGGAATTGGCAGCTGGAGCCATATCGCTTCGCACCTACTGGGCGCGTGCGGGAGTCAAGGACTCCAGCGGCGAAGAGAAGCGACTCATTCGGGATCAGGTGCGTCAAGATCCCCGTGTTCAGCAGCTTCTCGCTTCTGGTGTGGCCCGAGAGCTTGGCATCGAGGATCTTTTGCAGGATCTTATGGCAGGCCAGACTTCCACCCAGCAGCCTGGTCAGCAGCCGCTCGTGGGACCCAATGGACAGCCTCTGGATTCCATGAGCCCCCAGGGTCCCATGCAAGCGGCCCAGCAGATGCAGACGGGCACAGACCAGCTTAGACAGCCTCTAAACGGCTATGTGGCCAATCCGCCGCGTACTGGAGCCAATCTAGCAGCAGGAGGGCCGTAGATGCCTAAGCGCTCGATATTCACCGATATAGTCCTTGAAGTAGTCGATGAGGCAAAGCGATATCGCAAGGATGCGGAGAAGTCCAACGTTGTTCCTTTTATGATGGAGAGTCTACGTCCGCATGATGCGGAAAATCGTCTACGTAAGATGCCGGCAAAGGAGCGTATCAAGCTCTTTCCCACTCAGCCAAAGTCTGTACGCTCGTGCATGATAAGAGAAATGTCCCGCAAGGACATTAAGGAGCTTATCAATTCTGTAGGTCCCAATGCGATCATAGACTCCGTAAAAGGTGACGTTTAATGGATAAACTTGTTTTCAAAGATGGCCAATGGCAAATAATAGACAAGGACAATCCTAATGGACTAATTATTCCTTCAGAGGTAGCTTTCGCAGCGGGTCTCGATCAGTACGAGGTGGGTCCAGATGGAGAGATATACACTAAATCCTCTACTGAAGGATACGATATAACCAAACTTCCTATGGAAGCATTGGTTGATTATATTCAAAACAAGATGGCGGAATATACGCCTGAGCCTTCTACTTCTTTTCAGAGTGCTCAGGGGCCTCAAACAGGAACAGCCGCTAAGATGTTTACCGGGCAAGCCGATGAAGAAGCAGATAGAGCATTAGAGTATGGCGGATACGTTATACAGAAAAACGTCAGCACCTCCTTCGCATATGGTGCCCAAGACAAAGGCGATATAGCCATACTGAATGGATATGACTCTGATGGTTTGCCCCTATTCAATATTATACGGCCGGGATTCTTACCATTTAAGTACGAATTGGATGGCAAGAGATACATTCTCTTTCCCAACGGAAGAGCCGAAGAGGAAGAATCCGGACAAGATGCAAAGTTGCAGCTTGTTCAGGCTATACCCGCAAAAGGACTTGAGGGACTGCCTCCTGTATATGCCCTAACAATCGGCGGGAAATATGTAGATATATACAATGAAGTTCCCGAAGAAAAAGTAGCTACATCCGAAGAAGTCATTATGGGAGGGCGTAAGCACCTACTAATAACACAAACCGATGGCGATATTGAATATTATCCTATAGAAGAAAGAATAGATCATCCAGACGATAAACCCATTGAAGTGGGTGGATATTGGTGGATACGAGGCGGAGATGGTGGCTTAACACAAACTAGTCAACGTGTTAGTCCAGTTAAACAAGAGGTACAGTGGATCACTGACCCCGACAACCCTGATAAGAGATGGATGCAATGGGGGAACGCGGCACCTCAGTTAATAGACACATCAGCAGAGCCTCAACTTACATACGATCAACTATTAGGTCGTGCAATTGAAGAAGCTGCCGAAACTGGCAACTGGAATAAGGCCATATCATTACGTGACTTCAAGGATTCTCCATCCAAGATGGACATCCTGGACGCAGCGCTCAAGTTTGCTGAGTCTCCCGCTGAAGCCTCACTCATATCAGCCATAGCCAGAGGCGAATCCCCCCTGGCCCCTCTTGCTCAAGGTGACACTCGCGCCCTCCCCAAGCCAGACTTCCTGGTGGATGCCTATAACCAGTTCCGAGAATCCATATGGCAACCCCCCGGCCCGATACAGCAGCAGGAGCAATTGGCCCAGACAATGGGATTCAACTCCGCCGCTGAACTCCAGGCTGCGTCCCGTGACCGCTCCCAGGGACGAGGTGGTATGCCTGGCGATTTTGTAACAGGCGCTGGCGGCAATCTAATGCAAATTAACGCCCAAGGCGTTCCTGTACGTGTGCCAAACAACGATATTACCCAAGCCCCTTTGGGGGTAGGCAAGACGGGTCTTTTCTCGGCTATGGATTTCAATCAACTTGGTCCTCATGGAGTAGGCGAATCTTGGGACCCTACCAGGCACCACCCAGGTCCAACAACACCCCGAGGGGCATTGAATGCCCCAGTGGATCTCCACAAAACTGGAGATCCCTACTATCCGGTATCCTCGCCTTTCGGTATTCCCTCCGATGCTGCACTCCAAGCTGCGTCCCGTGACCGTTCTCGGGGACAAGGTATGGACTTCTTCCCACAGGAAAGCGTTGGTACAGGAGCATTTGCGGCCAGATTGCCATCGGCATACAACCCCCCTGGTCGCGATCCTTACGAAACAGAGCCCGTTCATTTAGCTGCTGGTGGCATAGTTACCAGGCCCACCAATGCAATCTTGGGGGAGAACGGTCCCGAGGCTGTAATACCTCTTACGAACCAGAGCATATTTAGCCAGGCCGGCCTGACACCACCCATAGCGGGTTCGGCGTTTCGTCAGCTGGAGGCAGGACGGCCACTCCAGCAGCCTGGATCGTTGTTTAGGTCTGTGGGTATGCCGATCCCGTCGGCGCAGGCTTATCAGCGCCTTCTTCCTTCAGAGCGCGACCTATTCTTCCAGCAGGGTCGGCTGCGATCACTCTCCAACCCCGACATGATGGCAGAGTTAGACCGTACTCTTCCAGGACCGGCTGCATCGTCTTTATTTGCTAGAACGACCCCTACTAGATCCAGAGCGGTAGTATAGGTGTAGATTATGGCAATTGTACCAATAGCTACTCCCACCAGAGACAAACTCCAACAGGAGAGTCGTAAGCAAAGAATAATCAGGGAAGTCATGGAAAACCAGGCACGGCTGGATAAGCGCAAAGCGCAAAATCAGACCGATGCTGGTATTCAGACTCCTGCTGCGCCCAAAGACGACTTGCTATTCAACCTTCCTAATCGTCCTGCATCTCCGCCCCCTGTAAATGACGATCTGCGATTCAATTTCCCCCATCAGCCAGCTCCACCTACAACTCCAACACGCACTCCTAAGCCGTCTACAGCAATTCCGGGAGAGCCCCCTCCATATGGAGCTATGCGTAGTCCTGGTCAGGTTGACCCTACACTCAAAGTAGAGACACCTAGATCCCCGCTTCCCGTAGCAACGCCATATTTGAAGGAGTGGGGACCTCAACACGGACGCGCTCCTCGTGGTGCAGCACGCATTCCGAGCGAAGGTCAACCTTATGATCGTCGAGATGAAGGAATTTGGCCAGAACTACGTGAGTGGACCTCAAAACAGAAGTTAGACCTATCTCAATGGCCAGGAGAGGTGCAGAAAGAGCTCGAAAAGATAGACTTTTCCACCATAGGGGACAATGTTCCATCTTGGCCGGAAGACGCTCCTTCGCTCAATGATATATTTGGCACACCCAAGACTACGTCAGAGATGCCAATCTGGCATCCAGAGTCCAAAAATATATCTAATCAACTGCGTAAATTCCGCGAAATAGTCGCTCCAGGACAAATGGACAAAGCAATGGAGCGGATCGAGCATATTGCCAAGAATATGGGAGTATCCCTGGATGATCCGTTAACTCCATTTCAGGTATGGCAGATTGCAGAGGAGACTAATCCAACAGAACCTAACACATGGGCGCATTTACGTCAGCTAGTATCTCCATTGTCTGCCATGTTTCTAGATATGAGAGCTGGACTCCAGACAGGAGAAGGATCAGGAATTGTAAAAGATCTATTTACAGAAGGCCCGTTCTCTAGGAAGTGGGAATTCAATTATGAGAATTTCTACCCTGAAGAAGAACGTGCCTTGATGGAAGATCTAATTATAACCTTGCCGTTCGAGCTATTAGGTTCTGGATTGGGAAGTATTCCCAAAATAGCCTTCAAACAATCAGCCAACCAGATAGCGAGCGGGATTGTCCGTAATGCAAAAAGACAAGGCAAACCAGTCCCGGTCTTCGGCGGAGCTGGCCCAGGTCCGGTAGGCCCAATAGACGAAATTGCGAAAAAGATTCAATATCGAAACGAACTCCAGGCCCAGATAGAGAATCGCCGCAAAATGGGAGCCTCTGAACAGTCGCTGGAGAGTTTGGAAGACGGAGTAAAGCGTGTTTCCACTGAAATAGACGAGCTTCAAACGGCGACTCGTACTACTCCACAGGGAACGCCCCACTACAAAGACTCGTTTGCCCGCGAGATGCGCGGGAAGATTGCGAGAGAATATCGGGTTCATAAAGTAGGTAATAAGTACACGGTTCAAGGTCGCGATGTAGACCCTGGCGAAACATCTGATTGGGAATCTTTAAATATACTCTTCCCATATAAAACCAAAAAGGCCGCTATTGAGGGCTTTGCTGAGACCTCCTACGAAAACATCGAATCATTCGATAGTAGTTTCACTGCCGCTATAACAAAACGTAGAGAGATTGCAGTGAGGCGTGGTGCTGAACGAGCATCAGCACAAAAGGTCCTGGAGGATAATAAAGAAACAGTTCAAGCCGAGATGAAGGCTGTCAAATTTAAAAAAACAACTATCGAGAGGCACGGTAAAACAGGTTATGAATATAAGGGACTAATGACTCATAAGGACCCCAGAACTGGATACTGGGTAATAAATCATGTGAATAGCCGCATGGGAGTAGCACCTATCCAGACTACAGGCTTTGATTCACCACTTTCTTTAGCTGATGCTAAGGTAGTGATATATCAGCTCAGCAAAATCCATGACTGGGAAAATCCTGCTATGGGAAAGAATGTCGAAGAAGTCGTAGCATTCCTGAAGTCCAATCCTGATATTAGCAATAGATTAAAGAGAGCAGCCAGTACATTAACTAACGCAGACCCATACAGTGATATAAGCGAATTCCTTCCTGAGACTACTGCCGCTCGTGTCGTTCCTGAGCCTACGATAGGCGCTGCGGCAGCAGCTGTTGACGTTCCACCAGCACAGGCTTATCAGACCCCAAAGGATGTCCCCATAGAGGGAACGCCCCACTACAAAGACTCGTTTGCCCGCGAGACAATCACATCTGGCCGAACAATGGAATATAGGGTTCATAAAGTGGGCAATAAGTACGAGATTCAAGGTCGTTATGTAGAACGCTCAGATCTCGACTGGGAACACATGATTCTAGGTAAACATAGCACCAAAAAGGCCGCTATTGCGAGATTTGCTGAGACTGCCCAGATCGGCGTCGAATCATTTGATAGTGGTCTTACTGCCGCTATAACAAAACGTACAGAGACTGTGGCGAGACGGACTGCTGAACGAGCCGAAGAACTAAAAGACATTAAAGATTACTTCCAAAAGGCCACGGAATACAAACAAACAATTACAGATGAGATGAAGGGCGTTAAATTTAGAAAAACAACCGTACCTGTTGCTAGTGACAACCCTCTAAATCCCCTACCTCCCGTTACAGGTTTTGAATATCGCGGACTAATAGCCCATAGTTCCCAAAAGGGAGAATGGCAAATAACGCATGTAAATAGTGGTCTTTCTCTATTTAGCCGTCGCGATCTTAGCCTGTCTGATGCTAGGGCAATGATATATCAGCTCAGTCACGTACAGGACTGGACAAATCCTGCTATGGGAATGAATGCCAAAGAATCCGCAGAATTTCTGAAGTCCAATCGTGATATTCAAGGTAAATTGCAAGGCGCAGTCAAGAAATTACTTAATGATGGTGCATACAGCGATATAAGTGAATTCCATGATCCTTTTCTATCTCCGCAGCTGGCCGCGGCGGAGCTGCTAAAAGAGGTCAAAATCAAAGGGGAAAGAGCCACTACGGCTGGCAGATTGGCCGAACCCACCCCTGCCGTTCCCGAGCCTGATGCAGGATTATTTGAGCCTCCCACGCCTGGTGCCGGTGTATCTACTCCTCCTAGTGGCATTGCAGCTGGCATCCCGGAAGATGTATCTCGGTGGGCAGGATTCCCACGGGACGACTTACGGCGTGATCTTCAGGGTATTGTAAATAGGATCAAAGAATGGACAACAGCCAATACTCTCAATGTAGAAAGAGTACTTAAACCACTACGGGACAAAGGTATAGATCTGAGACAGGTTGATGCTGGAATCTACGCCTTTAGAGTATTGGCTATTAGTGGGGAAAAGGGAATAGGCTCCATGAAGAAACAGACTTGGAGCCACATTATAAGAAAAGTCGAAGAGATTGACGTAAACACCGCAGGACACTTTCCTGAAGGCAAGGCACCTACGGACGCACCTACTACGCCGAGTGTGGACGCAGGATTATTTGAGCCTCCTACTGTAGATCCTGCAAGTAGACAGCGTTGGACCGATAGGGACATTCGGACACAGGCGCAAGAGACTAGGCGTACTTGGCCTAAATCGATTGGGCGTAAAGAGCGCGAAGCTATTGAAGCAAGGAAAGAAGACGCAAGACAAGAGGAGCTATATGACAAAGCCAAAGCTCAATTCGATGACTCTATTGCAGCAGCCGAAGGAGGAGCCTTAAGAAAACGACAAGAACATGATGCAGCAAGAGCTTCATTCGATGACTCTATTGCAGCAGCCCAAAGAGGAGCCTTAAGGCAACGACAAGAATACGATGCAGCATACGATCTGGAAAAAGCTAAATTCGATGAATCAATTAGGGTGGCGAAAGAGTCAGTTAGACTACAACGTATATATGAACATGACTTAGAAGTACGTAGGATCGCACAAGAGAAAATGTCTACTAAGGCGATTTACGACGCTGAGCATGAAGAAGAGATACTTGAAGCTCTAAGCGCTGCTGAAGCGGCAAATCAAATCAGACGCGATGATACTATAGCAATGCTCAACCGCATGATTGGGAAGATATCAGATGATGATGATTTTCCCGACGGGATAAAAAATAGAATTCTGGACAGTATAAAACGTCTACTAAGAATAACGAGTGACGACAAACCTCCTCCCAGACCTCCTACTAGACCTCTAGGTGGTAGACTAATTCCTCCTGGTGGAGAGGAAGGCATTCCTGGAGGTTGGCTAATTCCAGATCCTCAGCCGTTTGATCAGGCCATGAAAATAGCCTTTGACCCTACTACTTCGGGATTTGGCATCTCTCCCAAATCTATTCGGACTATGGGAGAGAGTATAGCCAATATTCCAGTATTTGGATCTGTCATACGTGGTGGACTTGGCATATTTAATCCAACAATGGCACGTCTACGTCCCATTCCTCGTGCTATGAGTGTTAATGCATCTCTACGTTCGCAAGGATCGTCAATAACGCGAAAAGCTATGTCCCATCTACATCAAGTAGGCAATTCGCATGATATTCTTGGTCCTATGGACGATGCGGGATTGTTTATTAAAGGTAAGTTTAAGGGACATTCTCTAAATGAGCTTAAAGAACATCCGTATAAATTTTCCTTTACCAACACTGAGGTTGATTTCCTGGCCAGGATGGATGATCTAATAGAAGAAACAAAGAATATGTATCGCCGAAATGGCATTGAGCTTAGCTTGATACATACTGATGAGATGAATTTCTATGCTCCAAGAATATACGTAGCTCGCAAAGTCGGTGAAGAAGTAATTGAGCTCGGTACAGTTGGCCAACCCGGACCTAGACTTGGAGGGCGTACTGGAGCTGAGCGTCAACGTACTTTTCCGACTATTGAAGCAGCTCAAGCAGACGGCTATGTACCTCTTCTACTGGAGGAGGCAGTTGCTTCCAGAATTCAATCGGCTTGGAATCGTGTTGTTGACAAAAATACAGTCGAGTGGATGCAACGAAATATTCCCGATGATGTACGGAAGGATTTCCAGGAAGGCCCAGGAGCTGCAAGATTTATTCAAAGAGCTTGGCGAGCGGGATATGTGGGAGACGATATTGTCCCTGCAACTCCAGCCGCTCATAGGTGGGCATCAGATCTCAGTAAATTCATGGAGAGGCCCAGATACATCAAAGAACTAGAGACCATGAACAAAATGCAAGCTGTGCCCAAACTGGCCATGCTCTCTGCTGATCCCTCTATTTTCCCCATACAGCTTCTAACGGCCTTATTCAGGCATCCTCCATCCGTAGTTATGTCAGCTGGAGGGTTTGCAAGACAGTATGTAACGGCCATAGTCTCTCCTGCTGCTGCACGGCGTGGTGTACAGAACCTAATTGCTGATAATCGCGCTTTGTTAAATAAATTCCCAAATGCCTTATGGGGAGACATAGGCAGCATGGAAATCACCACAGCAGCTGGTCCTGGAGGATTCCTCGGGCCAACACTTCCGAAAGGACCAATGGTGGTAGCTCATTTGCCCGGAAAGTATATGATAAATCCGTTACTCCGTCCTTTCCTTTCTGCTTACGAACATGCAATGACTGATGCTGGCATTCACATGCTTAAAGCAATGGAACATTATGCAACAGACCCGGAGAGCACATATCTAGTAGCGGAATATGTCAATAAGATGCGTGGACTGGGAGTAAACTCGCGTCTTGGTATCAATCCATTGCAATCTCACCTTGAAACATCAGTAATGTTAGCTGGACGTTATCGCCGAACAATTGCAGCATTGCACTTTGATGTCTGGCAGGGTGGACTACGTGGACAAATGGCTCGTCGTGCATATCTTCATATGTGGGGTGGTTTGGTCTCCACATGGATAGCAACTACTATCGGAATAGGCATAGCTAGGGACGAGACTCCAAAGAAAATAAAGAACGATCTAATGGAAGGTCTTACTAATCCTGCTAGGTTTCTCACTTATGAGATTGGGGGACTTCGATTCGGACCAGGATCTAAGCATGTTTCTGATGCTCGAATGATACTTCGTATGGCAACAAGTCCATCTACTTTTGGTCGAGACGTAAATGAAAATCCCTTCTTTAGATGGGTACGTGCTCAAGCATCGCCACTTGTTTCAAATGGTTGGGACTGGATAACTGGTAGGGATTATATGGACGTACCAGTCCGAGGGCCGTGGCAAGATCCTAATAGTTGGAAACTTGCCGGCAAACGGATGGGAGAGAATTTTATGCCCATCTGGGCTTCCACCATAGCGTTGGAATCTGGATCTTGGGGGAAACGTGGATGGCAGGGACTGGGGGATTTTGGAGGACTTCGTGCTTGGCCTCAAGGACTAACGGATATATTGGATGCTGCCTCATGGGCCAAGAAAGACAAACCATCTAGCGAGCTATCCTCAGGGGAGATGGACGATCTTATTAATACGACTCCTGAAGTTCAGGATGCAATTGATAAGATCAAGATGAAGGAAATACCTGAAGAAGTAGCTAGAGCTCATGCTTTTGATAAATACGAAAGACGAGACCATGCACTTCAATTAGTGTTGATGCCTAAACTACTAAGGGGCATATCGGGCAAAGAAAAGAGACAAGCCATACAGGAATATTTATCGACTCGCCACAATGCAGCTACTGACTTCTTTTTTGATTTAGAGGATGTACAAGATCAACATCCAGTGGACGCCTATAGAGCGAGATACTGGACAGTTCCAGTAGACGAAGATCCTATAACAGGCTTCTTAGATTATCGCAATCAGACTGATACCAGAAACAAAATCTTGAAAGAAGCTAAATCCAAGGGTATACCGTTAGAAGAGATTACAACACGTAGGCCAACTGGAAACGCTATCATAGATCGGGCACTAGATTGGTATCATGGCAATGTAGAGACACTGAAGCCATTCTGGGATGTTACCTGGACTATTATCCCATCCTTGCCCCCTGAAGAGGCCAATGCTTGGCAAGCTTATCTACGCGCTCCTGACCAAGAACAATCATGGAAGAGAGACGATCCTATGATAAGAAATATTATTGGCATGGTCGCAGATGAAAGACGGATGAAGAAGCAATTCTCTCCTAACGCAGAAGCCATATCCCAAGCTCTCTTTGATATGGGATACCAAGACACAGATCTATTCCCGTCCGTACAGATTGGAATAGACAGGCAAAAGATGGAAATGCTTGTCCCATAAGTGCCAAAATTGACATAATTACCACTATATGATTACACTACAAATATAAGGAGGACTTAATGGTTTCCCAAAACCCAGAGGTAGACACCCTTTCTGATTCCACCGCTGCCTCAGTGCAAGCTGAATCCCAGCAACAGAACCAGTTAGGCGCTCAGCCTCTTGCAAGTCAGTCTCAGGAAGCTACCCCGGAGCGAACCGTAGAGGAACAGTTGCAGGCTCTGCGGGATGAAAGAACCCAATGGGCAGCTGAGAAGACAAAGCTTGAGGGCGATCTAAAGTCCGCTCATGGGCGTCGAGCTCCTATGGAGGAGATCAAAAACGAGTTGGTAGCAATGGGGCTGCGAATAGATGATACAGGTCGAGCCATCAATGTATTGTCTCGTTCGGTAGCCACGGGCGACACAACCGACTTGTCCGACGAACTTGATCAGATCCAACAATCTTCGGCCCAGCAACGTACAGCACAGATTTTCTCGCAGCAGTTCAATACCATCGCTCAGGATGTTCAGGGTGCCAATATAGACGACTCAGAGAATCCCATGGTGGATTTGGAAACAGATGAGCGCTTTGAAAACTTCCGCTCCGAGTGGCTAGCTGCTAGAGATGCCTATGACTTTGTGGCCTTGACCCAGGCTGGGGCCAAAGCCGAACGACTGCTGGGAAAGATAAAGCTAGAGACCCAGGCATTATCCCACCAAGAAGCCCTAAAGGCCGAGAGAAAGTCCAGAGAAGAGGCTGAGGGCAAGCTAAAGGCCATCAACCCTCTGAACCAGGACACCTCTGCCCTACCGGCATCTAATGGCATTGCCCTGGACAACCTCTCCCCACAGGAGAAAATTGCCCAAGGACTGAGACGGGAGCAAGATACCGGTCAGCGGTCCACCATATGGTCCGTTACTGCTGGCTCCTAATTATATATGTCCATAAAAGGAGAAAACATTGGCAGACACCCTCACCGAATATGCGAAACTATCAAACGATGTAGTGGAGCGAGGGGTCATAGAGGAGATCATAACCGCAGACGCTTTGCTGGCCATGCTCAAGTTCAAGGGGCATAGCGGCAACTCGTATGTCTACAACCGTGAATCTACTCTTCCGACCTCCAGCGTACACCAGGTAGGCGATACGTGGGCGAGCACCAAGCCCACCTTCAGCCAGAAGACAGCCACCTTGGCCACGGTTGGTGTTCAGACAGGTCTGGACCTCTTCATTCGTGACACCAGGGACAACGTAAACGACCCCAAGGCTGTCACAATCTCGGCCATGGCGAAGTCCCTGGCCCGCAAGTTCTCCCAGCTGGTCATCAAGGGAGAGCCAACGGACAACGCCGACGAGCCCGAAGGTTTGGACTCCCTGGTTCGTGGTGAATCTAGGATGATGTCTATGGACGCTGGTACTGTAGGCAGTACCGCAGGTTCCGACGAGACGGAGCTCACTCTGGATCGTCTGGATGCCATGATCGACCAGGTAGACGACGGGCAGACAAAGCCCGACGCTCTGGTAATGAATACCACCATGCGGCGCAAGCTCACCAACCTATCCCGTGCCACTGGCTCTGGTGTTCTCATGGACACGATAGAGATGTTCGGTCACAAGGTACGGACCTATGACGGCATCCCCATCGTAATCAATAACTGGATCAGTGATTCTGAGCAGTACAGCGCTGCTGGGACATGGGGATCTTCCACGGCTACGACCATCTTTGGTCTAAAGCTGGGGCAAGAGAGCGGTGGATTCACCGTACTGCACAATGGCCCCGTACTGAGTCCCCGGATGTACTCACTGGGTATTCGCCGGGACAAGCATGAGGAAGAGTACAGGATGGCCATCTATGTACAGACCGTTGTCTTCTCTTCCAAGCAGATCATTGCTCTTGGGGGCATAGACTCAGCCGCCTAGTAGGCCAAAGGAGTGTTCGCATGCCTAAGGTAGGTAAGAAAGAATATCCGTATACCAAGTCTGGTATGGCAGCAGCCAAGAAGGCCGCTGAGAAGAAGAAAAAGGGCAAGTAATACCGCTGTTTAGTCAGCACCAAAAAATAATAGAGGGCGTTCCCTTACCCGGCTCCTGGCTGAGTACGAGGATATCCTTCGAGAAGAGAAAGAATTATGGCAGACCCATTTGTGGAAGAAGTAACCGGTATCTTTACTGCGACTGTAGGCTCCACCGCAGTAAATGCTGGCGACCTGGTCTACTTCGATGGAACGGACTGGGAGCTGGCGGAGGCAGACGACAATACCAAGTTCGCTGAGGCGATAGCAACCAACGACTTTGCATCTGGTGATGTGGGAGTTTTCTGCACTGCCTGCATTATCACTGATATCGATGCTCCCTATACCCAGGGGCAGACGCAATATCTTCACACCACAGCAGGATCACTTACTACTACTCGACTGACCGGAGGGAACAACCTGGTCCAAGTGGTCGGGTTTGCTCTATCCACGTCACAGTTACGCATGGAGATCAGCATCCCGAGGGAACTCTCAATCTGGGTAGACCTACCATATGCTCAGGGATCAGCCGCAGTTACCGCAGATGGGGACTGGTCGGCTCTATCCATGACAGCAGACAATGACGCAGCTCATGGGGTAGGTATATTCCCCAACAATACCGTTGCTCTCAAGGAAGCCTTTCTCTGGATTTACAATGAGGACGCCTTGGCAGGAGGAAACTACACGTTAGATATCTCGGCTGGAGTAAGTGACGAGGCAGGCACTGCCCACGTAGACGAAACATCAGCTACGGCTGTGCCTGTTACTACGGCAGATGATCTAGTGCGTGCTGACGTGTCTAGTGGATTTGAGGCTTCTGGTCTTGTAGACGCAGGAAACCATTTTGGCATTGATGTGTCAAAGACCGGGGAAACCGGAGCCGACGACTATCGCTTCCATGGCGTCGAAGTCATAGTGATGGTAGTGTAACTCTGAGTTCGGAAATCATAACCCTTTCTCGGGTAAAGGTTGGTGGTGTTCCTGTTCAGTACTATGCCGAACGGGACACCATCAACCTAGCCGGGGAGGATGTTACCCCCGAAGAATGGCAGGAGGTGGCACGCCGTATCAATTTGCTACTCTTGCGTAGGGGACATTCAGAGATTGAGCTAGTCCCTCGTACAAGTGACCCTAATCAGGGAACTAGCTCTTTTCTTACTAGAAATATTCAGAAGGTTCTTGCACTTCGGGGAGGTTGTATGTTAATTCTTCCCCCATTTATTCCTATAATTAGAGCAATAGTTATAGGGGGGTACAGTAGGGGCCAACGCTAGGCAAGGTCGCAAACTATCCCAGTGTATAAATTCGGGTTTATGGTACAATGTTCTCCAAATCAGAAAGGGGCACTCTAGATGGCTAACGAGCGCTACAACTGCCCATGCGGATCTAGTGGACTAAGTTACCAACCAACCAGTAAGGAAGCACACTTCAGATCGAAGCAGCATAGAACCCATGTGGAGCAAAACCCAGACTGGACAGAGGAAAGCCTCGAAGTTTACACACTACAGCCTGAGGCGTCCCAGCCGGCCCCCAAGCCGATTGACCCTCCGACTGAGGACTTGCCTTATGTCCACTGTCACTTTTGCAAGGACCCCAAATTGGCTTCCATAGCTGCTGACGGCGTGTCAGGGACTACCAATCCTATCCAGACAGCCAAGAATGTGCGGCATTACTATTTCCAGGCAGACTTTCCGAACAATGGTAAGGCTCCAGGCACGGTCAGAGAATTCCTGGATGCCCACCATATCCCGGTTTTTGATACACCCAAGGATCAAACAGACTCTCAGGTACGTGCCTACATGCTGGCTCGTCTGCGCGGAGAGGCTATTCCTACCCCTGAAGTACCAGTTCTGTAAGGAGACTTAACGATGGCCGAAACCAAACTCAAGACCCGCTCACAATTTGTCGCAGCTGAGGCCCTGGATGTCGGTGCGTCGGCAGAGACTATAACCGCAGCGTCGGGAACCATACCCCAGAACACAGGGCGCATCCACTTCTACGTCCCTGCCAGCAAAACCATTAGATGGGTTCCCAACGGGACGCCCACCACGTCTTTAGGTCACCTAGTCTCGGCTCAGAACTGGGGCGTCCTTGAGCATAATCAGCATGGTGCCAAACTCAAGTCTGGAGACAGTGGAGATGTGGCCCTGATCATTGTGTACGAACGAGGAGCCGGGAGGGCCGACGCGGCTTACTCGCTCACGGCACCGTATTAAAATATAAATTTACCCCTGTGGTTGATTGAGACCTACAGGAAGGGGAGATTGATGCCCAATGAAACGTAACTCTGAGCTTGCAATATCTTCAGCGAAGAATATTGATATCGGTCTTGGAGAAGGCAACGCTGTCCTTGTCCAGCTAACCGGAAACTCTACCCCGAACGGGACCGTTGACTTCCAGTCCACCATAGACGGTGCGACCTACACCAACACCCCCTATGTTCAGGTGCGCTCGATCACTGCGGCCAAGTCAGTGGCCCAACTCTCTTCCATTACCACTACCACTGAGTACGTGATCCTGCCTCCGGTCACCCAGGTCAGGATCTCCTTTCTGGCCAATACGACAGGCACCCTTGATGTGGTCTGGAGGGAGATAGACTACTCGCCCCCTTTTGATGGCGCGTTCGCTGACGGAGATGAACTCTCATTTGGTGGTGTTTCCACAATCTTCTGGGAGGCAGCGGACGCCGATGCCAACTACCTAGCCATCGAGGTTCCGACTGGAGGAGGGGTTGATGTACCAGTCGTCCTGGTTGGTCAGGGACTTGATGGTCAGAATCTTGCGCTATTTAGCGGGGTAACCCAACCGACCCTTGGTGTTATCGACACTGACCGGGACACCGGCCTGGTGCTGGACTTCTCAGGCGACGACGCTGCCAGGATACGGACTCTGGGTACCACCCGTAACCTCACCCTGGCACCAACTGGCGCTCTCACGCTGGCTCCCACCACAGACACCATTATCGCCGCCGGTACCGGCCTCGTGATGGGGCATACAGCGAACGTCCCCGTAACTTCAAACGGGTCAGAGTTCCAGATGCACGGCACTGGGTATGCAGCGTCCACGCAGGACATAATCCTGTGGGGTGAAAATGGGTATTACCCAGGGGTTCATGTCGGAAAGAGTCGGTCCACCAGTACGGGGACGTGGGGCAGTGGCACTACGGCAGCAGCGGTCCACGACGGTGACATACTTTGCGGTATCGAGACTTATGGCGATGATAGCAGTTCCACGGCTTACCGTGGTGCCAGGATTCTCTTCATCGTGGACATCGACGGGTCTAATACAACGCCTGCAAACAAGTCAGGCGATGACAGCAGGATGGGGTCGAAGATTGCCTTCTCCACTACAACATATCCTGGCTCGGGTGCTAGCGCAGAGGTAGTGGCACTGACTATCGACAGAGAACAGAACATCAACCTCAATAATAATCCGTTGCTGAACGTCGGCGACTCGGGCAGCGCCTGGGACAACACCTCACTCCGTGTAGCAGTTGATGAGTTTATAGCGGATGGCAAGGGTCTAATTATCGGCCATACTGCCCGAGTACCTTTCGGCCATTTGGCTTGCTTGTCTCAAGTTGTAGGGCAAGGCGAGGTCGATGGTTCCTTTGGTATTGGTAGATTCTCCACCGATACCGGCCCGGCCCTGCTCTACTTCTGCAAGAGTAACCACGGTTCAATTGGTACCAATGTCCTCGTGGCGGACAACCAAAACATAGGCGAAATATCGTACTACCCAGCCGATGGCACTGATTTCTTGACGAGGGCTGCGACGTTTGTCGGTCAGGTCGATGACGCTAGCCCCACTACTGGTGACATCGGCATGGCCTTCGTCTTTAGCCAGATGCCGGGTGGTGCCGGTTCCCTCACTGAAACTTTACGTATAGCTGCTAATGGAAACGTTACAGGAACTCATGGTGATTACCATGTGTCATCTGATGAACGGTTGAAGCAAGACGTAGTCACTATTACTGACGCATTAGCTAAAGTTACTGCTCTGCGTGGGGTTAATTTTAGGTGGAAAGACGCAGACAAACTGGGTACAGACTTAAAGATGGGACTGATAGCGCAGGAAGTGGAAGCAGTCGTCCCCGAAGTAGTTCATACTCAAGACAACGAGCAAGCTATCAAATCCGTTGAATATCCGTATCTGGTTGGACTGCTGATAGAAGCCGTCAAAGAACTAAAGGCCGAAGTGGATGCATTACCTAAAGGAGACAAATGAATAACGACGAAGCAATAGCACTACTGTCGGCTAGGCGGGCTGTGGTTGCCACTACTATCAACGACCTGTATAGGTTCGTAGAGGAGTCCGGCGACTGGAAGGACGATGTCAAGGCCGCTAAGTTGGCGGCGATCAAGTCGGCTGCTACTAGTGTTGGGGTAGACCTTGCCGCATGGACTGGTCAACCAGCACCAGTTGAGGAGGTCGTCTACTAATGGTTACTACAAATTCCACTGAGCCACAGATTACAGTGACCCAGTCCGATATGGCTGTCCTGTTAGAGGACCCGGTCATTGCACTGCGGACCAAGGTTATATCTCTGACGCGAATGGTGCAGGAGCAGGCTCAGGAGATCGAAAAGCTGAAGCTGGACCTGGATGCGTCTTAGCAGATGACCGTCCTTGATGTTTCTCGTACCCCGCTCACTTGCTGGCGAGTACCGTACTCGTCCATAGAGCTTGTTACTCAGCGGACCGAGCACACCAAGCTGTTCTACAACTTGAATGGTACCGTCACCAGGGTTATCTCTCGGGACCTCCACTACTATCAAGGCTCGAAATGGCACAACCAGGATCTCACCCTACAGAAAGTCACATCTACCGAAAGAGAAGTCGCCAAAAATTCAGTCCGTGCTTACGTTACTCAACACTACCAACAGGGATTACATGGGAAGGCATCCGTAGTGGAGGTCCTGAGGGGTGACCGTGGTATTAGGTACCATATCCCCAAGCCACCTATATTCACTGGAGCGAATACCTTTGCCTTCATGGGTGCCTTCTCTACATTGAAGTACGAAGTGCGCTCCTGGGGGATCAAACTTTCCCAGCTGCAATATAGCCGCCGGGGGCCAATGGTCTACCCAATTAAATATTCCAAGATAGGCAAATGGAAGTTCTCCATCGATGACGCAGGGGATCTTGTTGCCGACGAGCTGCGCCTACCCAAGCCTTTCATCGAGGGGGCTGATGGCCATAGGTACCCATGTGGCCCCTGGGCCTTCAATGACGAGTATATAGGTCTGGATGTGGACGATACCTACTTCCCGGAGTCGGCCTACCCCTACATTATTGACCCCACTACCACCCTACAGCCCTCTAACGGGACCGATACACAGATAGATGGTAGGCTACCTACTGCGAACTACACAAATGCTACCGATTACCAAATTGGCGACAACAACGTATCAGAAAGTACGGCGAAGCGTATTCTTATCAAGTTCGACCTATCATCCATAGAAGCGATTGATTCGATATCCAATGCTACCTTATCGTTACATGAATACACAGCTTCGGACACAGCAGGCACTAGCTCGTGGGCAGCCAATCTACATCGAGTATTAGTTAATTGGGTTGAGGCAGAGGCGACATGGAATATCTACTCTACTGGCAACGATTGGACCACAGCGGGTTGCAGCTCAGACGGCAACGACAGAATTGCAGCTGTATCAGCCACTGTGACGCTTGATGGCACTTCTGCCGATGCGTTCATTGATTGGGACGGGAACCAGTTGGATACCGATGTGCATAGCATGACCCGTGGAACCGTCGATAATTACGGATGGATACTTGAGGCCCCTACTGCTGAAAACAAAGGATCCGACACGTCCCGGAACGGCTTCGTTTCTAGCGAGAACGGAACATCTTCACAGCGTCCCAAGTTGGCTATTACTCACGCCCTGGATACGCCACTTACTGCCGGTATGTTCTTTAATGAAGGGCTGGAGCCCAACCAGTTCATACTGCAACCACCAATCATGTTACCCGGTTAAGGAGATATTATGGCCAAGTATGTAGCTACGGGATATCAGACAGGAATGTCCAATAATGTCGATGATGCCCCTTTGCAAATCACTGTCAACGCCAGCACCGCCCACCGTATCAAGGTGTTCGAGGTCCTGTTTGGATGCGCTGGCTCTCCTGCCGACAATTCCATTAGATGGGTAGTCCAGAGGTGCTCCGCCGTGGGTACTAGCGGCGGGTCCGCGCTAACGCCTCCGCCTCTAGATCCCGCAGATGCAGCAGCACGCTCTGTGGTCCTGGAGGAGATGGAGGGCGTAACAGAAACCGCCAACACGGAGTTCCTGGACTTCCAGCTCAACCAACGTGCCAGCTTCCGGTGGGTAGCCGCCCCCGGTGCTGAGATTGCAGTACCTGCCACGGTAAACCACGGCCTGTTCGTTGCGGCGCTACACTCCTCGGTCACTGTTGGCGTTCGAGGCCAGATGCTATTTGAGGAAGGCTAGTGAGAAGTCCGGGAGGGTACGCCCTCATCACGCACCCGGAGTACATACAGGAGCATGACACCTATACGTGCTGCCATTGCAACTCTGTCACCGTCATGGGGATAGAACAAGAAACCGGCCTGGGTGGCTGGTGTCGTTTCTGTGCCAAGATGACGTGTGGGCGTACTTCCTGCCTGGATTGTGTGCCCTTTGAACGGAAGATGGAACTCCAGGAGGCCCAAGGTCGCTTTAGGAGAAGCGTGAAGTGGCTGTAAAGTACCCACTCTCGGGAGTCGTAGTTTACCAGCAGCTCTCCTATCCGATAGGAGACCCAGATGAGGACTGGATTGTCTATATTAACGGTACACCTACCGGGTCCAAGGGCGTAGTTGAGTTGAAGTCTTCGGGCCTGCGATCAGTGGAGCTTAAATAGATGCCGCACGCTGACTTCTCTATCACCCAGAATGATACATCTCCAGCCATAGAAGCGTTTCTTAAGGATGATGACGGCGTGAACGTCAGCCTTGTTGGGGCTACTGTGACATTCTCCATGAGAGTAGCCCCATCGGGCGCGGTTAAGGTGAACAAGCAGTCCTGTTCTCTGGTAGATGACGGCAACGGAGAGATTAAATACCAGTGGGTGGCAGCTGATACCGATACAGCGGATACCTACGAGGCCGAGTTCGAGGTAGTGTATTCCGGTGGCTTGGTGGAGACCTTTCCCAATGATAGCTATATCAATGTCGTAGTAAAGGATGACGTAGCTTAACCAATGGCAACGACAACTAGAGAGAATCTCCGCAAGTTGGGCTCCCAGGCCACGGGGGATTATTTCTCCTCGACCACGACCTCGGCTGGCGGCAACAACAAACGATCCCTGATAGACGTAGGCTTGGCCAACCGTGCCGAGCAAGGGGATACCGGTGCCTTTGACGGCATGTACATTCTGGTCACTTCCGGTGCCAACGATGGAGAGTCCCGTAGGGTTGAGAACTACTCCCCGAAGAATACCCAACTGTATGTTACTCAGCCGTTCACGGCTCAGGTAGCCACATCAGTTACCTACGAGCTGCATCGCTATGATCCGGTGCTCAAGCACGAAGCTATCGACCTGGCCCTCCTGGCTTGCTCTCCCTATCTGTACATTCCCAAGCGTGAGTACATCATCATAGATGACATCCTCTCCAACAGTGATTTTGAGGACACCTTCTCCAGCGGACATCCCAGCTGGACAGAGGTTGGCTCGCCCACGGTGACAGCCGAGACATCCACCGTTTACTCCCGGTCCCAGTCAGCCAAGGTGGTTGCCGGCAGTGGAGCGGCTGGACAGCTCACACAGACCCCCTCTGTGAACCTCAACGAATCAGCTGGGCTTACTGCCACGTTCAAGCGCAGGGTATGGGCGTCAGCAGGCTCTACCGCCCGTATCAGACTGGACTGGGGTGGCTCCAACTTCGAGAACAGCGACTATCACGAGGGGGATGCGGAATGGGAGCTACTATCCGTCTCAGCCGCCATCCCAACCGACGCTACGCAGGTAAAGGTCATCTGCGAGGTGGTAGCCTCTGGTACTGGCTACTTCGACGGCGGTGGGGGGACGGGCCTGTCGATAAATCCGATATACAAGTACACGATCCCAGCATCCCTGACCCGCGGCCCGTTCTTCGTTGAACAGCAGCACTCCGAAAACGATATAAACGGGACATACTACCCGTTCCCGAACGATAGCTATCCTACGTCCCTTAGAGCAATCCTACTTCGTGGAACGGGTATCCTCTCTACTCCGTCCACTGACTCAGGCACCACGGAGATAGGGGAGCCACACCTCAGGCTGTTTGTGGCTCAGTACAAGTACCAGTTCTATAGCTTGCTGGCGTCTCCTACCCGGTCAGCTCAGCGCCAGAGGGACATCTTCCAGGATGCAGCCCGAGATGCGCTGGCCGAGTTTGGACACATGGCCGTACAGCGGCAGTTCAGGAAGCAGCGCTCGGGAGCCCACGTCACTTCGGCTTGGGGAGTCCAGGAGGATGTAGACGGTAGGTATCTGATCTTCAGGAACAGCAGGGCTGGGACTTCAGGAATACCGGGGGTTCTCTAGGTGCCCGCTGCTGGTGTAACACATGATATAACCCTCCGGGACACAGACGGAGGGAACCTCTACGGCCTTATGCTCTCCCGTAACAGCAAGGGACGCCCTAAAGGCTTACGTGGGTGGGCGGTACATGAATCCACCACCATTCAACCGCGCACCCTCACCATGGGTCAGCTCACCGAGGCTGAGTTGCCAGCTGAGCTTGAGCTGACCTACACTCAAAAGGACTGGCAGGGTGGCATAGGCGGTAGGCACTGGCTGGAAGATCCCCAGACCATAGCCTCGGCCATCAAGATAGATACCACCGTGCCAGGCATAATACAGCCAGCTCGTGAGTTGAGATCCACCACTCTTTCCTCAGCCCCTGATACCTATTCCCCATCTGGATTTGCTATAACCCGCTCCCGAACCGAGCTATCTCCGACCCTCTGGGCCTTTGTGGGCCAAGACGTGTACTCGGGGGGCTCTGACAACTGGACCATAGGCACGGAGCCTCAGAACACTCCGGTCTTCTACAAGAACGGCATCCAGTTCGGAGAGCTCACAGTAGTTCCAGGTTGGTACTCTGGCTCGGAGCTCAACGCTTCACCGATGCCTTACATCTACCATGATGCGCCCGGTAGTGCTGACTGGGTACTCTCCACCGCCACGTATCCCCGGTTCAAGTTCTTCGCCAAGGCCAGGAACGTAGCCGGGAACGAAGTGCTGTGGGGCGGGCATCACATGATCGACTCTGGCCTAAATACTAATGGATCTCTTAGCTCCGGTGCTACGTCAATAACCTGTGGCGCTGATGCTTCGGGCAAAATAGCAGTTGGGGACATCATTGTAGTGGCAGACTCCAACGATTATGCCAACGGCAATATAGAGACCTTCCTAGTTACGGCCCAGTCTGGAGTCACGCTCACCGTTCTTCCTAGCTACGGGACCACTGCCAGCGGCCATGATACTGGCGCTGATATTTACATATACCAGCCTCATGTCATCAAGTCAGCTACCAACGTGAAGAATGGGGCGGCTGACTGGACTACCGCTGTTACCATAGGTTCGGTCCTGCACCCCATCACCGGCCTGGTCGTAGACGGTGACACAGACACCCTCATAATCACCAAGACCGATGGGGTGTACACCTACGGAGCGGAAGGATACGCTGGGTTCCAGGCACAGATTGGGCGTGTAGCCAGTGTTCGCAACCTCAACACCCAGTTCCGCCAGCTCTCCGACGATAATAACTTCCTGGGATCTTACTTCTGGAACGGGCATATCCTACTGCCCCTTGGACATGGTGGATGGTTTGATCTCCAGCTCTCCCAGGGCATACTCGACACCCAGTCCGATCCCCGCCATACCATGCCTGACCAGACGGACCTTCATGGCAGAGTGCTAGCGTTCCATGGCGACCCGCAGAATATCTTCGCTCTCTTGAAGGATGCCAGCGCTCAGAAGATACACATTCTGCATGGGATCGAAGTCACGATAGGCAACGAAACCAAGATACGGTGGTCCCTGGTAGGCCAGATGGGAGCCGGTGCTGCCATAACCGATAACCGCACCGGCCTTATGATTGACTCTACTGCCACCCATAGGCGTGCCTGGATGGGGTTCACCGAGTCGTCAGTCAATGAGGTCCCCAGGTTCTATCCCTTTGGGCGCACCTCTGACGATGCCACTGACGGCTACACCGATGACACTGACGTAGAGGCGGGCTTCGTGAAGTACGACGCCGGCCTCCCTCGTATCCCCAAGAGGGCCAAGACCCTGGAGATCGAGTCCAGGAACC
>VTLG01014767.1_pt1 | contig 27342 bp, 32 predicted proteins | sample 4694571 | NCBI WGS metagenome assembly VTLG01 (sample SAMN12604809, study PRJNA352737) | marine metagenome | biome: ENVO:00000447; feature: ENVO:00000209|ENVO:00000569|ENVO:01000036; material: ENVO:00002151; isolation source: viral sequences binned using virsorter ...
TAGTATCTACATTCGGTAGACGATAATTAATCGAATAGGCCTAATTTATACAAAAAAGATAGTTAATTTGGGGATCTACAGTAGAATATTTTTTTATATGGGGGTGGGGGAAAAAATAGGGGGCTTATATATATAATATATAAAGGGAGGTCTTAGATATTCTCAAAAATTTACGGATTAATCATCAAAGCGGATACTAGTATTTATTAAAGTATTAATTTAATTAATATTTAAATATATACTAAGGTATTGATTAGATTATATTTTATTATTTTTTTTATTTTTTACTTGTATTATTAATGATAATAGTGTATAATTATAGTATGAATAATTTAGAAGAAACTATAATAGAACCATATGTACAGTTACATGGTTTGTTATCTCAGAAAGTTAATCAACAATCTAAAAGCGACTTCCTCACATTTGTCAGAATGGTTGCTCCTATGCTTGTGTCCGATTGGAGAATGGGTCGTCATATAGAAGTCATCTCAGATAAATTAAAAGAATTAGAAGATGGAACAATAAAAAGACTGATGGTATTTCTTCCTCCACGGTCTTCTAAGTCTGTTATTTGTTCCAAACTGTTCCCTGCTTGGTATATAGGAAGACATCCTGAACATGAGATTTTAACTGTCTCCCATAGTGATCAGCTATCCAGTGACTTTGGTAGATCTGTCAGGGATATTGTCAATACAGAAGAATTTCAAAAGATATTCAGAGGAGTGTCTCTCCGAAGTGATGTCAGGGCTGCTGGCAAGTGGAAGACAAATCAGAATGGAACTTACTATGCTGCTGGTGTTCGGTCACAGATTGCTGGTCGTGGCGCACACGTAGCCATACTTGATGATGTTATGTCAGAAGAAGATTCAATTAGTGCAGCAGGACGCAAGTATATTAAAGAATGGTATCCTGCTGGTTTACGAACTCGTATAATGCCTAATGGATCAATAGTCATAATCAATACCCGATATCACTATGATGATCTGTGTGGATGGTTATTGAAACAACAAGAGAATATGAGTGAGTTTGAAACAATACCTTGGGAAGTTATAAAGATACCTGCCTGGGTAGACGAGGATTCCTCTGAATTACTAGGGCTTCCTGTAGGCTCCAGCTACTTCCCAGAGTGGAAAACAGATGAAGTCCTAAGAACTGATGAGAACGAGATAAAGGCAAGCAATGGAAGCCGATACTGGAATGCCCTATATATGCAAGATCCTACCCCAGAAGAGGGTGGTTTAATAAAGAAAAGGTGGTTACAACATTGGGAATATGATGAACCTCCAACCTGTGATTTTATTATTCAAACATATGATACTGCTTTCTCTACCAGGACAACAGCGGATTATAGCGTTATACAAACATGGGGAATATTCTCTATGTTTAATCAGGATCAGATTGGTAAAGAGGATTTTGTTTCCCACTTAATACTCTTGGGCAATATCAGAGGAAGGTTTGAATATCCAGAACTAAGAAAGATGGCACAGAAGCTATATAATCAATATAAACCTGATGTCTGTATGATAGAAAAGAAAGCATCAGGACAGTCTCTCATACAGGATATGCGTCGTGGTGGTCTACCTGTAATGGAATATAATCCAGACAGAGACAAGGTTGCAAGAGTATATGCAGCCTCTCCTATTATTGAAGCAGGAAGACTTTGGATACCTTCCAATAAAAAATGGTCGGATGAGTTGATAGAGGAATTAATACGGTTTCCCAATGCTGCCCATGATGATCAGGTAGATGCAATGACAATGGCAATTCACTATATGAAGGACTCCTGGCATCTTACACATCCTGATGATCCAGAGTGGGAAGAGGATATAAAAGAGAAAAAACGTACTTATTGGACATTTTAATTTGGATTTCTTACAACTGTATGCTATAATTATGTAAAGGCTAAAAATGTTTTTCTTTATTGAAAATATGTTATTTCACTTTTCTACTAGAAAAAATGAAAAAATTAGAGGATTTAGAAATAGTATTCGCTATAATGTCTATGATTCCAAGATTTGAAAATATGGGATTAAAAGATATCAGGAGATTGATTGTTCCTCCTGTAGTATTGGGGCAATATCGAATATACAGAGATGAGGAAGTTCCAATTTGTTTTGCAAGTTGGGCATTACTATCTGATAAAATATCAGAAGGATACAAAGAGGGAACATATAATCTACGACCTAATGATTGGAATACAGGAGATAATCTCTGGTTAATTAATGTTCTGTGTCCCAAAGGCGGTGGTTCAAAAGCACTTCGTAGATTAGATCGTTTAAGAAAGAAGATGGGATTACCAAAGACAGTCAACTATAAGCGATTGGGGAACGAGAGGGTAAACAATGTACAGCGAATATAAAAAACCAATGTGGAACGATAGCGGATTTGAAAGCCCTTATCTGGATTACTGTAACCAATATGAATTAAAGCATTATTGTTTTGGTGATGGTGGCGGTGAGAGTGGTGGTGGTGAGAGTGATGTTGGAGATATGTCTGCCGCTGCTTGGGGAATTGGTGAGGGTGAAGGACAAGGTTATGGTACTGGAACGGGGGCTGATTGGGGAATAGATGAAGATGCTACTGGTTACGAGGATATGGATGCCATGAGTACTGACGCCCCTGCTATAGGATGGGATGAAGCAAAAGACGATGAGGCAGTTGATGCACATCAAGATCTTCAAGCAGCAATAGATGAAGATCCCGCTTCTTGGGAAGCTGCTCAAATGGATGATACATTAGCAACAGATCAGTATGGTAGAGCCATAGGAACAACATATGGATATTTAGGAACTACCGCAACCTCAGATAGAGATGCTCCAGAGGAAGCTGCTGCTTTTGGCAGATCATTAGAAGCTGACGCAAAATCAAAAGGATATGATGTAAATGTCACAATGGAGAAAGATGATGTATATGGTCACTATACTCCAAACTATACAGGTAAAGATTCTTGGGCTTTTACTGCCGCAGGACTAGTTGATGCTTCCAAAGAGTTTAGTGTTCTGTCAAATATTCAAGCTGCTTTAGCAGGAAAATTAGATGAAACTGAAGAAGAAGCTCCTTCTCCTGAAACAAGTCTTTATGATCCAAGTGTACAGATAGAGACTGAATTTGATCCAAACGCTCCTGCATCAGTTGGCCCGACAGATGTGGATACAGTAAATGAAGCATACGCTAGAGAAGCGGGAATTTCTCCTTGGGAGGACGAAGTTGATTTAGGGCAGTTTGCGGATTCAAGAGGTCTTGCTAGTTTTGGTATAGGCCCAGGCCCAGGATTAGGATATGATGCTGCACTTGCCCTCTCAGAAGCAAGGGATGCTCAATATGATGATGCTATAACAGGAGACGCCCTTGGAGATCCTTCTGCATATGGATTTGGAAATCCAAATATGGAAGCACTTGCAGATTTCGGTCCAATGAGTACAGCCACAAATATGGAAACACTTGCAGATTTTGGTCCAATGGATAAAGCTTCTATAGCAGAAGCACAGACACAGCAATATACATCTCCCTATGCTTGGCAAACAGTAGATCCTTATGATGTACGTGTCCCAAAAGATCCTGAAACTGGACTATATGATTATACTGTAGGAGGAAAATATATAGATCCAGCCGAAACAGAGGATGATGAAACAGAGGATGAAGATAAATCCGCAATGGAAAAATATTTTGACAAAGATAGAAAAGGATATGTTAATCCCTATTTAATGGAAACAATTCGACTTGCTTATGCTGGAACAGGAAGAGTAAAAGGAGATCCCAATTATGATGAGCAAGAAGAACTTTTAAAAATGTTAGGATGGCGGGAACCACCACCTGATGATAATGGATCTGACAATAGGATGTATCGGACAATAGAACCTAAAGATTGGACAGGTTTACCACCAAGGCGGTTTGCATAATGGCTACTGAACGTAATCCTTTTGATCAAATTGAATCTACTAATATTGTTCCTATAAATATTGAAGAAGAATCTAGTGTAAGTATAGAAATTGATCCAGAAGGCGATGGAGTTATTGTTGATTTTGAAACTATTGAAATGGAACCTTCTGAAGAATTAGCAGAATGGTATGGGGATTTAACAGAAAGTTTACCAGAAGAAGATTTAAGTTTTATTGCTTCTTCAGTTGTAGATAATTATACGGCTGATAAAGATAGTAGGGCTGAATGGGAATCTATGTTTGAACGTGGGTTTGATCTTCTTGGTCTGAAGTTGGAAGAAGGCTCTGAGCCATTTGAAGGGGCATGTACGGCAGTACATCCTTTATTGATTGAGTCGGCTGTTAAATTTCAGTCCAAGGCATCTCAAGAATTATTTCCACCACTAGGACCAGTTAAGGCAAATATTCTTGGTAAGGCTACTCCTGAAAAAGAGATGCAAGCCAATCGTGTTCAGAACTTTATGAACTATCAGCTTACTGAACAGATGCCCGAATACTTTGAAGAGTTTGAAAGAATGTTGTTCCATCTTCCTCTTATTGGATCAGCATTTAAAAAGGTATATTATAACTCAACCTTAAAAAGACCGTCTTCAGAATTTATACCTATAGATCAGTTTTATGTATCTTACTATGCAACAGATCTAAGAAATGCAGATAGATATACACATGTTATTTACAGAAGCCCTGTAGAACTTCAGAAAGATATGAGGGCAGGTGTTTATTCAGAAATAGATCTACCAGAACCAAATCAATTAAATGCAACTCCGTTTGCAAGTAAGATGGATACAATTTTAGGACTGTCTCCATCTTATGATACAGATCCACAATATGTTTTACTGGAACAACATTGCTATCTTGATATCGAAGAAGAAGGTATATCCCTTCCCTATATTGTAACAGTAGAGGAACAATCAAGAGCAATACTAAGTATTCGTAGAAACTATGAGCAGAATGATCCAAACAAAGAGAAACGAAGTCATTTCGTTCATTACAGGTTTGTCCCAGGCTTTGGTTTTTACGGATTGGGTCTAATACACTTCCTTGGTAATTTAACTATGAGTGCTACTGCTGCAATGCGTTCTCTCATAGATGCAGGACAATTTGCAAATTTACCTGGAGGGTTTAAGGCCAAAGGAGTAAGGATGGTTGGCGACAATGATCCAATTGCTCCTGGCGAGTTCAAGGAGGTTGAAGCTACTGGTATTGATTTATCAAGGGCAATAGTTCCCCTGCCCTATAAAGAGCCTTCCTCAACGCTCTACCAGATGCTACAGTTCGTAACCGCTGCTGGTCAGCGTTTTGCGGATAGTACAGAACAAATAGTATCTGATGCTGCCTCCTATGGACCCGTTGGAACCACAATGGCATTGCTGGAAGCATCCAGTAAATTCTTTTCAGCCATACATAAACGTCTACATAAATCACAAAGAGATGAATTTAGAATACTGGCAAAGATAGATTATGATTATCTACCAAACGAATATCCTTATGAAGTACCCTTTGAAGATCGAAACATCTTTAAAAAGGATTTTGATGGTCGGGTAGATATTGTTCCTGTTTCTGATCCTAATATTCCATCCAATGCACACCGTATGATGTTGGCTAATATGGCTCTTCAGATGGCACAACAGTCACCACCAGGAATGTTTAATCTTGAAGCATTAAATAGGACAATTCTTCATGCTGCCAATATGCCAAATCTGGAAGAAATACTACCACCAAAGATAGAACCTAAACCATTAGATCCTGTATCTGATATTATGGCTGCAACAAAAGGTTTACCAATTGCTGCTTTTCCAGGTCAGAACCATGATGCTCATATTCAGGTAAAGACTATGTATCTTCAAGATCCTATGAATGGTGCCAATCCTGTAATGCAGAGAATAATTCCTGTCTTACAATCTAATATACAGGAACATTCAGTTCTTAAATATCAAGAACAGATAAGCGGATTAACGCAGCAAGCAATGCAACAAATGCCGCCTGAACAAGCTCAAGATCCATCTGCAATTGAAATGGCAATGACTCAGGCAGCACAGCAAGTTATGCAAGCAAATCAGCAAGGAGTACCGCCTTCCCCTGAACAACAACTTGTTGTATTAGAGCAAAAAAAGGTGGATCTACAACAGCAGAAACTACAATCTGATACGGCTATTCAGGCTGCTGAAATGGAATTGAAAAGTAAAAAATTAGAACTTGATGAGAATGAACAAATTATTGATGTTATCAAAGCAGGAGCTACTGATCAGTTCAAGAAAGAAAAAGCCGAAGCTGATAGAAAATCTAAAAAAGAATTAAAGGTAATGGAAATATTAGCAAAAATAGGATTATCAGAAGCAGAACAAGATGCGTTAGATGAGAGAGAAATACAAAGAATTTTAAAAGCTATTGATGATGTAACACTAAAAGATCAGAAAGAGAAAGAATTAGTTGCCATGAATACACTAAGTAAACTTGCAGTTGAAAGAGAAAAGAAGGAGACATAAAATGATGAAGAAAGGTAAGGGTTATCCCGAACATGAAAAGAATACTGATAAAACTTTCGGTGATCCTTTCAAAGAACCTGCCGTATGGGGACCAAGATCAATGCGATCTTCCCTAGATAAATTTGATACCTCTTCTTATGTAATGCCTGATCCAGAGAAAAAAAGTCGTAAGAGTACTCTCTAAGATTAGATATGAACATTTGGGAAGAAGTTTGTCGAGAGTTTGATTCAGAAATCGAAAGATTAAAAATATCTCTTGGTAATGGTTCTGCTGAAGACTACTCTCACTATCGACAATTAGTGGGTTCAATATCAGGTCTTGAGTGGGCTAGAACCAATTTAACAGATATAGTAAAGAAACGAATGTATAGCGAGGAGTAGTATGCAACAAGTACAATTAGGCAATGCGTTAAAAAATGATGCATGGATAGATAGTGAAATTGAAGTAAGTGATCCAGCAATTCTACCTGAATTACCAGGCTTCCATGTTTTAGTCAGACCAGTATCAGTAAAGAGTATAACAAAAGGAGGTATATTTATACCTGATTCAACTAAAGATGATATGGCTTATCTAACTACTGTAGGTAGGGTATTAAAAATAGGTGAATTAGCTTATAAAGATATAGATAAATTTCCTAATGGTCATTGGTGTGATGCTGGTGATTATGTATGTTATGGTAAACATGCAGGAACTAAACTATTTTATCAAGGTGTAAGATTAATTTTACTCTTTGATGATCAAATTATGATGAGGGTTATGGACCCAAAAGATCTTGATCCTACATTTAATTTAGGAAAAGGATCAGCATGACTTGGATTTTTTATAATTGTATGATATAATTATAGTACGTAAATCGTTTGTGTCGTAAACAACGGAGATAAAAATGGAAAAGAATGATGAATGGGAAACGGTAGAAGTTTCTCAAAATGAAGATAAAGTTGAATATGAAATTGAAAAGGAAGAGGTAGAGGCTAAAGCAGAGCCAGACCCAGCGCCAGAAAGTGATGAACCCCAAGAGTTAGATGGTATTGAAACAAAAGGCGCACAAAAAAGGATTCGTCAGTTAGTAAAACAGAGAAAAGAACGTGAAGAACAAATAGGTCGTTTACTACAACAGAATGAAGAATTAAAGCACGCTGTTAGTCGAAAAGATTCTGAAGTAACTCATATGAATAAAGTTAGTCTTGATGCTTCAGAAAAACAATTAACAGATAAAATTGATCTTGCCAGAGCCGTTTATCTTGAGGCTTTTGATGAAGGAGATAAAGAAAAAGTTTTAAAAGCACAGGAAATGTTAAATGATGCTCAGTCAGATTTAAAATCAGTTTCAATAGCACAGCAAAGATTTAAAAATATTCCTAAAGAACCACAGCAGCCAGCCCAAGCCGCTCCACAAAGAGCGCCTACACCTACCACAGATCCAAGGGCTGAAGAATGGGCAGAACAGAATAGTTGGTTTGGTAAAGATAATATAATGACCGCCGCTGCTCTTGCTATTGATGCAGAATTAAAAGGAGAAGGTTACGATCCAAATGATCAAGACTTTTATAAAGAAATTAATAAAAGAATTAAAAGCAGTTTTCCTCACAAATTTGAGGAAAGTGAAGAACGTGTGCAGGAAAATACGTCAAGTCCTGCTCAAGTGGTATCGGGGAGTTCTCGCTCATCTCCGAAGTCTAGGAGCAAAGTTAAGCTTTCGCAAGAAGACATGAGACTTGCTCAGAAATGGAATATACCACTTGAAACGTATGCCGCCGAAAAGCTTAAAGTTACACAAGCTGACGGTGAGTATACAGATGTTTATAAATAGGGCGCAGGAGAACTAAAATGGATACACGAAATGAAACACGTAGTAACACACAAAGAGAACAAAATCTGAGAGAAGAAAATTGGACCTTTGAGGAGCCAGATGCCCTCACCATACCAGATTCGGTACAAGCTAGATTCGACAATGAAGGATTGTCTTTACGTTGGATACGCATATCTGTTAAGGGCCAAGATGACGTTTCAAATGTTGGTAAGAAACAACAGGAGGGATGGACTTTCGTAACTCCTGATGAAGTTCCTGAAATGGCAGTTACATCCTTCGTAAGGGAAGAAGGTCGTTACATTGGGACAGTCTGTCGTGGAGACTTAGCGTTGGCTAAAATGCCAACAGGCAAGGTAAGGGCTAGGAGAAAATTTTATGAGAAAAAGGCTAATGATATGATGGATGCAGTAAATGCCCAATTAATGAAAAGTTCTGATTCTCGTATGCCGATCTCCAACACAAGTAAATCAGTAACAACAAAGGGAAGAGTACCTACTTTTCAGGACTAATCCCTATAAGAATAAGGAGATGAAACATGTCTACTACTAAAGCATTTCGTGGTTTCATTCCTGCTCGTAAAAAAGGTGGTAACTACAATAACGAAGCTGTCACTGACATGATTACGTTGACTTCAACTGGCATGACAGGTTCACCCACCAACAACATTTTTACTGGCGACCCCGTAGTTTTACCAGGAGCTAACTTTGCAACTATTTCACCATATGTTGCATCAACGCTAAAACCTTCTGGTGTCTTTATGGGCTGTCAGTATGTAGAAAATGGTGAGCAGAAGTTCGCCCGTTATTGGAACGGTGGAACGAGCGCCACGGATATTAAATTCTTTGTAATAACTGATCCTGATCAGACTTATTACATTCAAGCTTCTTTATCGTTGTCAGTAGCAGAATTGGCAATTGTAAAGAATTATAACGTAACTGTAAGCTCTACTGCTTCATCTGGTAATACAACTACTGGTCAGTCCAGTTATTACCTTGATGGTGCCAGTGGTGCAGAATCCGAAAAACAAGTACGTGTCGTAGGTAAAGCCAAGTATCCTGATGAAAAGGATTCGGACGCTTATCCAATCGTAGAGGTCTGGTTGAATATGCACCGTGACCGCTATGTAACGGCAACGGCTTCTTCGGCTTAATAGGGAGGATTTATTATGGCTATTAATAGAGCTAGTATTAGCAAAGAACTCCTTCCAGGTCTTAACGCCGTTTTCGGAATGGAGTATGGAGAGGTAAATAATGAGCATGAGCCTCTCTTTGATATAGAAAACTCAGACCGTGCGTTTGAGGAAGAAGTACTCTTCACAGGTTTCGGAACCGCCCCCACGAAGGGTGAAGGTGCTTCTGTTTCTTATGATGATGCACAGGAAAGCTACACAGCCCGTTACACAGCGGAAACTGTGGCGCTTGCTTTTGCCGTCACTGAAGAAGCAATGGAAGATAATCTGTATGATACGTTTGCCAAACTACGTGCAAAAGGTCTTGCCCGTGCAATGGCGAATACCAAACAGGTTAAAGCAGCGAATATTTTCAACAATGGTTTCTCTGATACTATTGGTGATAGTGCTGCCTTCTTCTCTGCCGCACATCCAACTATTTCTGACGGTAATCAGTCCAACCTCTTGGCTGCGTCTGATCTGGCAGAATCAACCCTTGAAACAGCATTAACATCTATTCAGAAGATCAAAGATGATCGTGGTATTCTGATTGGTGCCTCTGCAGTTTCGCTACATATTCCAGTTGACTATTGGGCAGTAGCAGATCGTGTTTTAAGTAGCCCTGGCAATACTCAGACGAGTGCTGCTGATGCGAACCCAAATACGAATGCTATTAACGCAGTACGTCATATGGGTATGGTTCCTGAAGGTTACTTCATTAACAGGCGTCTAACCGATACGGATGCTTGGTTTGTGAAGACTGATGCACCGAATGGTACAAAAATGTTTGTCCGTTCTCCGCTTCAGACTAAAATGGAGCCTGACTTCGATACAGGAAATCTGCGATTCAAAGCACGGGAGCGTTATAGCTTCGGTGTCTCTGATTGGCGTGGTTTCTTCGGAAGTGCTGGCTAATAACCTAGTAAGAGGGAGTGGTGTAATGCCACTCTCTCCTTACTCATAAGGAGAAATTATGTCTACAAATATTAAAGTTGCAATAGCCACAGGGGATGCTGTACTTACATATGTAGACGATGATACAACGGTAGGAAGTAATGGAACGGCTGATGCTAATCTTCCAAGTACTACTCGTATCATTGCAATACATGCATTGGCAACCGCTGCTGGTTCTTATTCAATTAAGGGACAGAGACAGATTACAAATAAAACAGCCGAAGGAACTGCAATTAAGTTTCAGGTAGCCGCCAACGAAGCCAGTGATATTTATATTGGTGAGCTTGGTGTAGCTGTTTATGGTGTAGTCAGTGTGTCTGGTCCTACGGATGGTTGTGTTCTTACTGCAATGCTAGGCTAATTATGGCTACGTACTCTGATCTAAAAGCAGCTATTATTAGTACAACTGAAAACGATGGTTCTGAGTTTGTCAGTTCCATTCCTAGTTTTATTGAAAGAACAGAGCTTCGACTCATTAAAGATATTGATGATGTAGGATTAGATACATTTAATGCAATCACTATTTCTGCAAGTAATCCAGTTGTAAGCTTACCTAATGATAGAGTACGTATTATTCGTAATGTAAATTACACAACAAGCGCATCAAGTTTAAAAACAAGTTTATTACAAAGAACATATGAATATGCTCTTGATTATTGGCCGTATGTAAGTTCATCAGTAGGAACACCACGTTATTATTCTAGGAAAACAAATACTGCTATTTATATAGTTCCTACTCCTACATCCACACTGACAGGAGAAATTCAAACAGTTCAACAACCACTTCCACTTGCTTCCGCTACAGGAACAAGCGTAACAACTACTAATTATTTTAGTGAATACTGTTATGATGCTTTATTTTATGGATGTATGATGGAAGCCACAATGTTTATGAAAGATTGGCAGACTCTTCCAGCTTGGCAGCAGCAATACGAAGCAGCAATTATTACACTTAGAAACCAAGCCCGAAGAACTAGACAGGATGATATGGAAACTGCTGCAAATCCTTCTGGTTCACCCGATCCTGTAGTAACTGGATCATCGTAATAATATGATTAATAGATCTAGTACAAGACAACAGGTTATGAAACCTAAAAATAAAAAACCAAAGTCCAAATATAAAAAGCTGGTTAATAGCTTAAAAAAAGGTGGTGCTAAAAATCCAAAGGCTCTTGCTGCACATATAGGTCGAGAGAAGTATGGAAAGAAAAAGTTTCAGGAATTAGCTCTTAAAGGTAAAAAAAGTAAAAAAAGGAAAGCATAATGAGAATGAGTCCCAACCTGCCAATAGAAGAGCAAAAAAGATTGCGGCAAGAATATATGGAAATGTCGAATAGACCCCTTGCAGCATTCCATGACCGAGCGAACAATAGAACAGGCTTGGATAGTATGTTCAATGATTTAGGACAGCCTAATATAAGTAATCATGCGATGACACTTCGACAAGAATACGAACAAGCTCGACGAGAAGCAGCGAAGTATCGTAAAGAAAGTAATGATATGGGGCGATATGTGATGAATGATCCTACTAGAACTGAAAGATCTTTTGAAGATTGGATGAAAAGTCGCAAGGATCGCCCAACTCTTTGGAGAAATCCCGTCCCCTTGGGTGGCCCTAATATTGATGATACCTACCCTACTGGGAACGAGTCATATCTTCCTTTCCCTAAAGATGAAGTTACAATAATGCCTCAACCTGGTACAATAATGCCTCAACCTGGTACAGTAATGCCTAGCCCTGAAGTTATGCCTAGCCCTGGTAAGCCACAACCTATAGATATGCCTAGACCGCCTGTTATGTTGCCACTGCCAGGTCAAGAAAACCCATATCCTGTAGGTCCAATCCGACCTGGAGGAATGCCTAGACCTGGAAGAGGACGAGGATTTTTAAATAGATTTGAAAGATTGCTTGATGGATTGGAAGGTCTGGTGGGGAAATTAGGAGGAGAATCTCCTAAAGATACAGGACCACTTGTTGATCCAGTAGGAGGAGTTGGAAGTCTTACACCAACACCCTTTACAGCTTCTCAAGATTATTAATTTGACTAAAGTAAAAGGAGAAAATAATGAATAATACAACAACTGCTGTAGTGACACAGCCAGAACCAACTCCAGTAGAAGATATGGGCAGTCCTTGGGTAACAGCAGGAATTATTATTGTTGTTGCGTGTGTGGCTGGTTATGTTATATGGAAGAAGTTCTTCAAGAAAGCAAAGGAGAAGTAAGATGCCTGGACCTCATACACTTATTAAACGACCTCATAATCTGGAAGAGATTGTAGGTAAACCAACAGGACAAGGCTATGGTGCTGCTCGTAAAGGACCAGATGTCAAGGGACCGCCTCAAGATGTTATAGTCGATGAAGATTATGAACAAGGTAAGTCCTTTAAAATGGAGGATTAGGTATGGCTACACTTAACGTAACTAAAAAAGGCTTTGAAAGAAAAAATAAGTCTGAAAAGCTTAGTGCTGTTGCAGCAGCAAAACGACGAATTGCATCGTTAAAAGGAACAGGTATGACCCCATCGGCGGGAGTTCTCTGGCTTTCCAAACAGACGCCAGAAAAATATTCTAGGGCCGATCTTAAAGCTGGTAGAGGACCAGCACTAGCTTCTATGATTCCTTTTGGTGGAAAGGGCTTTGCGACAGCATCAAAAATTATAGCTGATAATTGGAATAAAATCCCTGCTCCATTAAAACGGCAGATAAAAAGAGCAAGGGATGCTAAAGATTCTAAAAAAATAGTTGAAATATCACGTTTAGTAAAGAAACCTGCCCCAACAGCAAAGAAACCTACAGCAGCAAAGAAACCTGCCCCAACAGCAAAGAAACCTACAGCAGAAAAGAAATCTAAATTAGATTTGAAAACCATGACAAGACAAAAGCCTGGAAAAAAACCAGATCTAACGCGCCTTGAAAAAATATTAAGAGTTGCTAGAGGTGGTAAAGAAGCAGGTAAAGGTAGAAGGACAAAAGACCAAGAGCCATATGGTCCTACTGCTATTAATATTGGAAAAAAGGGTTCTCGTTTACAGCGTAGAACGCAAAGAGACCCAGGAACAATAACAAATCTTAGACCAAAAGATGTTCAAGCAGCTAGAGTTATACAAACAGCAGCACGTATTGGACCTGCTGCCCTTGCTATAGGTGCAGCTAAACCTAAAGAAGAAGATAGAAGGATATACGATTTAGTTTCTAAAGAAAAAGTTAAAACTACAACAAAAGCAAGAAAACCCAGTAAAAAGAAAACTACTGCTAAAAAGAAAACTCCTTCAGATTTTGAAAGATATGGATTAACTGATCAACCTATTAAACGTGCTAAAGATATAAGAATTACGTCCACTAAAAAGAAAACTCCTAAACATGCCGATGAATTTTTAGGAACAGAGACGGTTAAAAGAGCAAAGAAAGCTGCTGCTGATAAGAAGTCTACCGCTGCCTCTAAAAAATTAAGAGATGTTCCTCCTAGAAAAACACAAAGAGTTTTTGATGATGTGGAAGGTTATGATCGTATGACAGGACGTTATAGCGCAGATACGCCAACAGCAAAAATTAGTCTAAAAGATTTACTAGATTCAAAAAATATTGTGAGTGACTATGAATATGAGGTTGGTCATAAGCATGGTGGTAAAGTTTATAGACGAGCAGGTGGGTCTGTCCGTGGTTGGGGTAAGGCTACCCGTGGTTACTAAATGAGTGCGGCCTTTCTGAGAAAGTATGAAAAGTCTGTAGAAGAAGGTTATGATGATTATACTTTGGTAGATTACGATCAAGTTAAACCAGAAAGAGAAGACTATGAAGCTTTTGAAGATTACTGGAATGCTCTTTCTGATTATTTTTTAGAAAAATATAGATATACATATGGTAGCAAAGCGAAAAAAAAGTAATATGAGAGGCATGACTATTGGAGGGGGCCATAAGCGTCCTACCAAGAGTGGTGCTGGACTTACCAAGAAAGGAGTTAAGAAGTATCGTAGGCAAAACCCAGGCTCTAAGTTAAAGACCGCTGTAACAGAAAAGAAACCTACAGGAAAACGTGCAGCTAGACGTAAATCATATTGTGCCAGATCTGCTGGACAAATGAAGAAGTTTCCAAAGGCTGCAAAAAACCCTAACAGTAGATTAAGACAAGCTAGAAAAAGGTGGAGATGTCGATGAAAAAATTAACAAAAAGCCAACAAGCTACTTTAAAGAAACATTCTGTACACCATACAAAAAAACACATGGCTAGTATGAGATCAGCAATGCGAAAAGGAAAAACTTTTGGGGCTGCACATAAAGAAGCAATGAAAAAGGTGGGAAGATAATGTCAGATCAAGAATGTAATAATTGTGGATGTGGTTGTCATTGTGATAAAGAACAATGTGACTGCTCTTGTGAGAATTGTAATTGTAAGGAAGAATAATGGCTGTTTCTGGAACATATAACTTCAATCTGGATATAGATGAAGTAATACAGGAAGCAACAGAAATGATTGGGGGTGAAAATACTCTTGGTCATACTCCTGGTTCTGCCCGTAGATCAATTAATCTTATGCTTAAAGATTGGCAAAATCGTGGAGTTATGTTGTGGACAACTGAAACAACAGCCGTAACTGTAACAGCAAGTGTTACTTCATACGATCTTGGTAGTTCTACACTAGATGCTCTAGAAGTAGTCTTGCGTAGAGATAATACAGATATTCAATTAGAGCGTGTATCGCCTGAAGAATATCTTATTATTCCTAATAAGACTCAGACAGGCAGACCAATGCAGTACTCTATCAGGAGAGGCAGGGATAATCCAGTTATGTCTGTATGGCCTCTTCCTGAAAATTCTACAGATGTTTTACACATAGAACGTATTAGTCAAATGCAGGACGTAGATAAGTCTGCTGGGCAGAATGCAGACGTACCTAAAAGATTTTTACCTTCTCTTACTTGTGGGTTGGCTTATTATCTTGGTATGAAACGCTCTGGTATTGATGCAAATAGAATACAGATGCTAAAAGCAAACTATGAAGAAAATCTTTTTAGAGCCATGCAAGAAGATCGTGAACGTGCTTCCATGCGGGTTGTGCCTAGATTAAGGTATGTATAATGGCAAGTAATAAAAATGCTATGGCAATGTGCGATACATGTGGATTTGTTTATCCACATAGAATTATGAAAATGAATAGCTACGGGATGTTAGTATGTCCCCAGGATTTTGAAGGCCAGTTTGATTTAAAAAATCATCCTCAGAATAAAGTTCCTGATCTCAGAGATAATCCTGCTATTCTCAATCCTCGTCCCGATACAGGTGGCAGGGGAGTAATCTGGAATCAGGCAACAACGAATTGGGAAGACACAGATAATTGGTGGAACACAATATGACAGACCTAACAGGAAAACAAATTGCCAATACGTATAAACAACTCCTTCGTATGGGGGTCAGCACCAATAGTGGTGTAAGTGCAAATCTTACTACAGTTGAAACTGGAGACGGCACGGATACTTCGTTTCAAATTGCAACTGAATCAGCTAAGTTTTTAGGAACACTGGCTGTATCTGGTGCTACTTCTATTGCCAGTGGATTACATGTTGGTGATAAAGTATGTGCCTCTTCTTATTATGGAGATGGATCTAATCTAACAGGTATTGAAGCTTCTGTTCCAAGTAATATTTCAGTTAGTAATGTTACAATAGGGGGCAATCTCTATGTCAGTGGAACAACAACGATTGTTGGAGCTACTCATCTACAGGCTGCTGTATCTGTAGGAGGGGCTGCTCAATTTGGTTCTACAGTGACAGTATCAGGAGCTACGCAATTACAAAGCACTGTAACAGCCGTAGGAGCAGCTACATTTAAATCTGATGTATCTGTAAGTGGTGGTCTGGATGTTCTGGAAAATGTTTCCATAGGGGGAACTTTAAGATTAGTAGGTGCTGGTACTTTTGAATCCAATGCTGAATTTAATAGCGGAGTCTCCGTAAGTGGTGATTTAAATGTTGGTACTAATGCTTCTATTGGTGGAACATTTATGGCTACAGGAGCAGCAACATTTGATGGTAATGTATCTGTAAGTGGTGGTCTTGTTGTTGGAGGTACGGTAACAATATCAGGTACAAATGTACAAGCAACAAATGCCAGGGTATGTGCATCTGCTTATTATGGAGATGGTCAAAATCTAACAGGTGTTAAAGCTTCAGTAGGCATTGTTGATAATGTCTCTGTATCAGGATATATAAATGTTGGAGGAGCATTATCAGTTAGTGGAACATCTAACTTTGTAGGTAATGTTATATTTAATGATGGTGTATCGGTAAGTGGTAACTTAGCAGCAAGTGGTAATGTCTCAGTAGGCGGTACTTTCTTAGCAACAGGTAAAGCTGAGTTTGAGGATGACGTATCAGTATCAGGTGCTTTAATCGTAGGAGGAACTACAACTATTGTAGGTGCTACTCATTTACAGAGTACTGCTTCGATAGGAGGTGCAGCTACCTTTGCATCTACTGTGACTGTAGTAGGTGCTACTCATTTACAAAGCACTGCTTCCATAGGAGGTGCTGCTACTTTTGCTTCTACTGTGACTGTAGTTGGAGCCGCTGCACTAAAAAGTAATGTAACAGTAGGTGGTACATTAGATGTAACAGGAAATACATCAGTAGGTGGTACATTTATGGCTACTGGTGCGGCTACCTTTGATGATGATGTATCTGTAAGTGGTAATGTAAATATAGGTGGGACTACGACTATAGCTGGAGCAGTAAGTTTAGCATCTACATTAAGTGTTGGAGGAGCTTCAAACTTTGCTTCTACTGTAACAGTAGTAGGTGCAGCCGCCCTGAAGAGTAATGTAACCGTTGGAGGTACACTGGATATAACTGGTAATACTTCAGTTGGAGGTACTTTCTTAGCAACAGGTAAAGCAGAATTTGAAGATGATGTATCTGTCTCTGGTGCTTTAATAGTAGGTGGAGCAACACAACTTAATTCTACTGTAACGATAGCTGGCTCATCAATATTTAAGGACAGTGTATCTGTCTCAGGTAATCTGGATATAGCTGGTAACGTATCGGTAGGAGGTACAATCTTTGCCGCAGGTGGAATTACTTATGATGGTGATGTATCAGTATCAGGTGATCTGGCTGTAGGTGGTAATGTATCAATAGGAGGCACTCTCAGTGTTACAGGAGCAGTAAGTCTAGCCTCTACTCTTAGTGTTGGTGGAGCTTCAAACTTTGCTTCGACAGTAACAGTAGTGGGCGCTGCTGCATTAAAAAGTAATGTAACAGTAGGTGGTACACTAGATGTAACAGGAAATACATCAGTAGGTGGTACATTCTTAACTACAGGTAAGGCAGAGTTTAAGGATGATGTATCTGTAAGTGGTAATGTAAATATAGGTGGTACAACAACTATTGCAGGTGCAGTTAGTTTAGCATCAACATTAAGTGTTGGAGGAGCATCAAACTTTGCTTCTACAGTAACAGTAGTAGGTGCTGCTGCATTAAAAAGTAATGTAACAGTAGGTGGTACACTTGATGTAACAGGAAATACTTCAGTAGGTGGAACTTTATTTACAACAGGTAAAGCAACATTTGATGATGATGTGTCAGTATCAGGATCTTTACATGTATTAGGTGGAACTACTGTAGTAGGTGCTACTCATTTACAGAGTACTGTATCTGTTGGGGGTGCTGCCACATTTGCTTCTACAGTTACAATAGCTGGTACTGCTATCTTTGAAGGTGCAGTATCTGTATCAGGTACTATGGATATAGCGGGAAATACATCAGTAGGTGGAACATTTCTTGCAACAGGTAAAGCAGAATTTGAAGATGATGTGTCAGTATCAGGTGCATTACTAGTAGGAGGTGCTGCACAATTAAATGGTACAGTTACAGTTACAGGTGCTACACAATTAAATAGTACACTTGCAGTTACAGGTGCTGCTCATTTACAAAGTACTGTCTCTGTCAATGGTGTTCTAACCCTTAATGACAATCTTGATATGCAAGATGGTGATAAAATTTTACTTGGAACAGGAGATGACTTAGAGATTTACCATGATGGTTCAAACTCATACGTAAAAGACGGTGGGACGGGACTACTTGTTATGCTAAGTAATCATTTTAGAGTTAATAATGCTGCAAATAGCGAAGTTATGCTTGATGTAGTAGAAGATGGTGCTGTTAGTTTATATTATAATGGGGGTACGAAACTATTCACGACTGCTGGCGGTGTAGAAGTAACAGGAAATGTAACATCTTCAACTGGAACAGTTCAGACAGTCATTGCTCGACCTAATACAACATCCTCTAATAATAGTGTCAACGCTTGGGCAGAACCACATAGCGATTATCGTGTTCAAATCACACCAGTTCACTCAGATTCAAAAATTCACGGCTATTTCCAAATTCCAATTAATCCATCTGGTGCTGCTAATATACTGTTCTTTTTGACCCCTTGGGTAAGTACGGATGGCGGCACAAACAAAACTGTTTTAACTGGCGGTGTAACGTCTGGAGCTAGAATCAATAATAGTTCTTCTTCAATGCGTTCACTTAATGGCTATGACGCTAATGATATGCAGTCTGCTATTGTTCATTTTTATTATGCTCCTAGTTCAACTACTGAACTAACATTTGGATTTTATAATCGAAGTGAGGGGACTAATACAGTATATTTTTGCCATAGTGCAACTGATAATGGCGATTGGGGTTGGACAGCGCCAATGTACCTTGAACTAAAGGAGATCGCAGCATGAGTGTAGGTATTGCTTTAACTGAACTTGGTATTGAGAATTATAGATTAACTGGTGAGCCGACCAGCCAAGAAGAATTTGAATCGTCTTTTATAAAATATACTGGAAAAGATGAAAATGATGTTGCAATAGAAAGTAATGATCCTGCCGATTTTGGTGTTACATGGGCCGCCATCCAAACAAAGATTGTGGAACTTGAAACGGAATTACCACTTAGAGAATTACGAAAGGAACGTACAAAACTTTTAATAGAAACAGATTGGATGGCGTTATCAGATTCGAGTATTCCTTTAAGTGATGAATGGAAAGACTATAGACAAGCATTAAGAGATATACCTTCTAACTATACATCATTAGATAATGTAGTATGGCCTACAAAACCAACTTAAAAGGAAATAACATGTTTATACGCATTCTTTGCCTGGTACTAGGTATTACATTCCTAACGGGCGGGGCTTATGCACAAGAAAAAGAAGAAAATAATGTTAGTTTAGCCCCAATGAATTTGAATATAACGGGTCTATGTGCGCCCACAAAAGACTTTAATAAAGCACAGAAAGATGAGAACATACTGTTCATGGGAATTTTAAATGAGATAACTATTTTAAAACTATCTCAAGATAAGAATGGATTTTGGTCAATAATAGTACAGACAGCAAATGGAATATCATGTATGTATTTTGGAGGACCAGCAGGAACTGCTTCCAGTACATTACAGAAAAAGGAACCAAGGAGAAAAATAAATGGCGAGTACGTATACAACTAACCTTCGTCTAACTAAACAGGGCGATGGAGAAAACCCTAATAGTTGGGGTCAAATTCTCAATGACGGAGTTATTAGTCTTGCTGATAGTGCTATTGCAGGTTATACTCAAGTTTCAGTAGGATCGACAACAAGTGTTGCCTTAACACAGAATAATGGATCTTCAGACGAAGCTAGATCTGCCTTTATAGAATTTACTGGTTCTATAGGAACAGCCCATACTTCTATATTTGTTTTAATTCCTAATAATTCTAAAGGATATGTTGTACGAAACTCTGTATCTTATAATGCTAATAGCAATGTATTAATGATTAGAGTTGCAGGTAATACTGGTGTAACAATTCCTAGTGGTACTAATAAACATATTATTACAAATGGTACATCTGTTTATGAAATCAGTCAAGATAGTTTTACAAATTTAACTGTAGAAGGAAATGTAACTATTGAAGGAACTATGGTTGTTTCTGGAGCAGCTACTTTTAATACAACAACTACTGTAGTAGGTGCCGCTACTTTTAAAAATGCTGTATCAGTTAGCGGAGAAGTTAAAATTGGTGGTGGACTACAAACAGCAGGAAATACTTCAGTAGGTGGTACACTTGTAGGTACAGGAGCAGCTACATTTAGTAATAATGTTACGGTTGCTGGTAATGTTAATGTTGCAGGAAATACTTCTATTGGTGGTACAGCTACAGTTACAGGCGCTTTTGTAGCAGGAGGTGCTGTGGCACTAAACAGTACTGTAACAGTAGTGGGAGCAGCCACATTTAAAGATGATGTATCAGTAAGTGGTACTGTTAATATGGGTAGTACTTTAGCTGTTTATAGTAATGCCTCAATAGGAGGTACATTATTAACCACAGGTAAGGCTACATTTAAAAATGCTGTATCAGTAAGTGGAGATACTGTAATTAATGGTTCTACAGTTTTAGCTGGTACAGCAAGATTGGATAGTACTGTTACGGTAGCAGGTGCGGCTGTATTTAAAGGTGATGTACATGTAAGTTCCAAGGTATGTGCTTCTGCTTATTATGGTGATGGCTCTAATCTTACAGGTTCTCTTCCAACAGGTTCAATTGTTCCTTATGCTGTAACTGCCGCTCCTACTGGTTATAAACTTTGCGATGGTACTGCTCATACGAGAACTGGTACTTCAACATCAGCACTCTTTACTGTTCTTGGAACTTTATATGGTGTTGGTAATGGATCTACTACCTTTAATGTTCCTGATCTTAGGGGTAGATTTATGGCTGGCTGGAATGCTGGTACAAGTAGATTAACCAGTGTTACAGCAGACATGGTTATTGGTGATAGTATAGCTGCTACAGGTGGTAGGCAAGACGTAACATTATCCACTGCTCAGATACCATCACATACACACACATTGAATACTAGGGACGGCACCGATCAGGATGGATTTGACTTTACAAATGTAGGTAATAGTGGTTCGAATAGTACAAACGCAACAGGTGGTGGTGGATCACATAGTAACATTCCTCCTGTTCTAATGATTAACTATCTAATTAAACTCTAATGTCAACACAACTCGCAAAATTTAAATTTAAACCAGGCTTTCATAGAGAGTCTACTCAGTATGAGGAAGAAGGTAAGTGGTATGATGGTAATCGTGTACGCTTTCGTTCTGGAAAACCTGAGAATATGCGAGGATATGAAACAAGAGTAAGTGCTACATTTGATGGTAGTGCAAGAGATTTAATAACTTATAAAAGTGCCAACAATAAAAAAAGAATGGTTTTTGGTACGCCTGATAAATTATATGAAAGTAGTGGTGATACCATTACAGATATAACTCCTATTGTTACGGTTGTTACTTTAGCAGATCCAGTTGGAACTGCGTCTGGTTCTACTAGAGTATGTTGTTCTGATAGTGGACATAACCAAGCAAAAGGTAACTATGTATTAATTAATACAACGGTGTCTGGTACTATAGGTGGTAATGTATTCCTTAATGACAAAGTATATGAAATTACATCTATTACGAATGCGAATGTTTTTACTATTAATGCTAGTTCAGCAGCGGCAGCAACATCAACAGAAACAGGGGGTTCTGTTCTATTTAGTTATTTATTAGCTACAGGTAATTCAATTGCTGTTGCTGGAGTAGGTTTTGGGGCTGCTTTATATCAAGCAACTGTATGTGCTTCCAATACAAGAGCCTGGAATCAGTCAGCAAGTGCAGATGCTACAGATCTTGTTTTTGATATTTCTCAATGGAGCCTTGATAATTGGGGTACTGATGTTATAGCAAACCGAAGTGGAGGAAACATATTCTATTTTGCCAGCGATGCTTCTACTACTCCTATTAGAGCTACATCTATTACAACTTCTCCAGTAAGTGTAAACTCTATTATTGTATCACCAAATGATAGACATTTAATTGCATTAGGAGCTAATTCTTATGCTGCTTCATCTGTTGTTACTGGTGCATTTGATCCTATGTTAGTACGATGGTCAGATCAGGATGATAGAACTGATTGGACACCAGCAGCTACTAATACTTCAGGTGAGGTTGTATTAACAGACGGTACTAAAATTGTTGGTGGAGTAAGAGCAAAGAATGCAATTAATATATGGACAGATAATTCACTTTGGTTAATGAATTATGTTGGACCTCCCTTTACATTTAGATTTCAACAGGCAGGTACAAACTGTGGGATGATAGCCCAACATGCAGCAGTCGATTATAATGGTGTGACGTATTGGATGGGTTATGATAATTTTTATAGATCTGATGGTCAGGTAAGAACACTTGATTGTACTGTCAGACGATACATATTTGATAGATTAAATTTAAAATATAAAGATAAAATCTTTGCAGGTATTAATTCAGAGTTTCAAGAAATTATATGGTTATATACATCATCTGGTAATAATGTAACAGAGTGTGATAGTTATGTTATTTATTCTCCTGAAAATAATTATTGGATATATGGTGAAATGTTTTTTACAACCTTTGCAGACAGAGAAATATTTGGTAATACAATTACAACAGGAGTAACGGCTTCTGGTAATAATATATATAATAATGAACCTGCTGGAATATATACAGCAAATAATGATGTCTTAACATCTTATATTGAGTCGGCTGATTTTGATGTTCAAGACGGTAATTCAATTATGTTTATGAATAAACTAATTCCTGATTTTGATTTAAGTACAGGAAAACTTAAAGTTAAACTTATAACTAAAAAATATCCTGAGAGTACTACGTCAAATACAAAATCGTTTGATGTTACAGATCAGACAGAAAAAGTTAATTTTAGAGCAAGAGGAAGGCAAGCTAAAATTAGGGTATCTTGTTCATCTCAAAATTCAAGTTGGAAGTGGGGATCTATACGACTTGGTGTACAGGGTGATGGAGAAAGATAGTGGCAAGATACCCAACATTTCCACTCTATATGGGAAATATGGAAACAGATGAAGTAAAGAATTTATATGATACTATACAAACATGGGCAGCAGTTTTAACAAATGAATTAGATTCAAGAGATATAGAAGTGGAAACAACACCGTCTACCAATATATATGCAGTAACAACAGTAACAAATATAGGAAGGCCACGAAAAGGTGATATAGCTTACTCAACCAGTTCAGGTAAATTTAAAGGTTATGTAAGTCTAGGATCAGAAACTTCTTGGCAGAATTTAAACTAATGGCAGATAATAGAACAATGAAAGAACATTTTGATTTAATCAATAAGAGTACCTTTATTCAAAATGTTAATACTGGAAATACTATTGATCATAATAGATATTTATTAAGTCAGAAGCAAGATCATTTTAAGAAATTAAAATCAGATGTAGGTGATTTTTTTACGGAACAGACGGCCCCACAATCTAATTATGCGAGGTTAAAGTAATGGCAACAATTTCTGACTTACAAGAATTACAAAAGGCCATGAGAACAGAGAATACATTGAGGGATGATTTGGCAATGATGGATGATGTGGAAGGTTATGATCGTATGACAGGACGTTATGGCCCAGACGTGTCACAAGGACCACCTCCAGGTATGGGAGGACCACCTCCAGGTATGGAAGGACCACCTCCTGGTATGGAAGGACCACCTCCAGGTATGGGAGGACCACCCCCAGGACCACCTCCAGGTATGGGAGGACCGCCTTCTGGTATGGGAGGACCACCACCAGGACCACCACAAGGAACGGGAATACCTTTAAAAATGCCACCTAACGAAATTCCAGATCCTACTGTTCACGATCTATTATTTACTCCTCCTCCATCTATAGCTGGTTCTCCTCCTAAAGATTCTATAGCAGCAAGGGCTATTGATTCTTTATTAAAAAATGCAAATCTAGATATAGGCAACTTACTAGAGCAAGAAAGAGAAGGCGACTTAATAGAAGCGGCTTCAGGAGGTGGATTAATACAATTAGCAGCGGGTGGTGAATTTTCAGGGCGTGTGCCAGGTGAAGGTCACGGTATGCAAGATAATGTTAGAATGCCTATTAGAGAGGGTACGAGAGATGTGGCTACATTAGCTGTTAGTCCTACTGAGTATGTAGTTGATAGTCACACAATGGCAGCACTTGGTAATGGCAATCCTGATGCTGGAGCTAATGTAATGGACGAAGTTGTTAAAAATGTTAGACAACAAGCTTATGGTACAAGACAACAACCTAATGAAATTAATGGATTAGCGGCTTTAAGGCCGATGATAGAGAGGGTATAAAAATGGGAATATTTTCTTCACTCTTTGGTTGGGGAGATAAACCAGCACAAACAACTGGCTATAGGATGGCAGAATTTCCTGAAGATCTAAGGCCACAGTTAGAAAAAATAAGAGATGCATATGATACTTCATATGAGAGACGTATGGAGGAAGGGTATGTTCCCTATACTGGAAAAACGATTGCTGATTTTACACCAGAAGAACAAGCAGCTTTTGGTGGATTGGAAGGACTTGTTGGATCTCAGGCAGAAGGATTTAAGGATGCAGCCGCACGTTATAATGAAGCAGCTAGAGGCTATCAAGTCGATAACATTGGTGGTTTAGATCCAAGAGAAAGAATTGATCGAAGATTTGGTGATATTGATTTTGAAGGTGGTCCCGAAAGTTTTACATCAGATAGGTTTCAAGAAAAAGATATATCTGAATATATGTCTCCTTATCAAAGAGCCGTTACTGATATAGAAAAACGCAAAGCTAAAGAAGCCTTTGATAAAATGATGCCTGAGTTTGAGAGAAAGGCTATAGCAGCGGGAGGTATGAGTGGTCTTGGTTCAAGGGCAGGAGTAGCTGAAGGTGAGTTAAGAAAGAAACAAGCTGAGTTACAGACAGATATAGAATCTAGAGGATTGCAAGCTGCCTATGCCGATGCTCAAAAACAGAAGGCAAGAGATTTTCAAAAGTTTCAGGATCAAAGAGCTTTTGAAGAAAGGCAAAGAGACTTTAAAAAAGGAGAAAGAGAGTTTCAAAGAGGAGAACGTAAGTTTGATGTAGGTGAGCGACGATTTAGATATGATTTTGATAAAGGCGAAAGAGATTTTGCTAAAGGAGAGAGAACCTTTGAGGCAGAACAATTTCGTAAAGATAGAGAAGCAATGCGAAATCTTGGGAAAGATGTTAGTGGTTTAACAGGTAAGAGATTTGGTTCACAGTTGGCTGAATATGGCCTCTTATCAGATATTGGTAAACAAAAACGAGACATGGCACAGGCTGGATATGATGAGGGTTATCATAAATGGAGGACGGCAAGAGAATTTCCTGAAACGCAGCTTGCAAAATTTCAATCAGGTATTTATGGTAATCCTATAATGGCACAACCTAGCTATAAATCGGGGGGCGATTCAAGAAAATTTCAACCTGGTATGGGTAGAACTTTAATGGGATTAGGTATGAGTTATTTACTGCCTGGTATGGGTGGTATGTTTGGTGGTGGTATGGCAGGAGGAGGTCGTCTTTCGGGTCTTTCAAGTCTTAATCAAGCTACTCCCTATATAGACTATGTAAAAAGGCACACAGGAGGAAATAAAAAACCTGTAGTATATAGACAACGAGGTTCTTCAGTATTTAGACCTACTTTACACGGTGGACAATATTTTGATCCAAGACAAGATTTGCAAAGTTATTTAGGAGAAAGTACAGCAGCAGCTTTAGGAACAGGTTCTCAGGGTTTGGAGGGACTAAAACGCTTGGACAGTCCACAAGATCCAAGACAAGCTGCTCTTTTAGCCCAGATTGTTAATGATAAGAAAGAAGAACTTGGAAATAGTTTAGATCTAGATGCAATGGATACTGATGCTACTCCTGTTACTATTCCTCCTCTCTCCTCTTCTACTTCTGATACTAAAAAGATAAGAGGATTTCAAGATATAGCTGAATTAGGAATTAAAGATTTAAAATCTCCTTCAACTATAGTTAAAAATCTTGAGGAAAATACAAGACAAGATACGGAACAACATCTTCAAGCTATGAAAGATGCAGAGACAACACGAACTAAAGAAGAGAAAGAAGTTTATGATACATATAAAAATAATATCGAGAAATTAAATCTTAATCCCTATGCTGAACAGCAGTTTAGGGCTACCATTCTTGCCGAAACTTTAAAAGAAGGTAATCCAATAGCTAATGCTTTAACAGGTTATAAAAAGGCTTTGGATAATTTAAGTATGGATGAGGAGAAGAAACGTAAGAATTTAATGGCCCTTGAGGATAAACTTTTAGCACAGAAAGATAAGTCAAGTCAAAGAAAATTAACCCAAGAATTAAATAGGTTAAAAATTAATGCTTCAATGAAAGAGTATATTCGTGGTCTTCCTGCCAAACAACAAGAAATGGCTTTAACACTTATTAAAGAATCTGCTGCTGGTATTAGCAGTTTAGCAAAGCTTAAAAAGGCTATGAAATCTGGATATTCGCTTAAACCTTCTGATACTCTAGCTCGTTGGACAAATTATCTTACTGCTAATTTTAAAGGCTTTGCGACGAATGATAAGGGTAATATAGTTGTAGATCAAGAATTTTATGGCCCAGACACGGCTGAAATAAAAAAGAAAGTGACTGAAGTATTAGCAGCAGCCGATATAATGAATACTAGAGGTGCGTCGGCTGGACAAGTATCTGGTGCTATGGCTAACCAACTTACCGCTATTTATAAGGATTTTTTAACAAAAAAAGCAGAGCGAGAAGAAGAAGGTAGCTAATGGCTTCTACAGAATCATTATATGAAGAGCTGGATACATCAGCATCTCAATATAATTCAAATATGGATATGGACTCTATTATAAAAGAGTTACGTGGACAAGATAGCCAGCCTTCTCCTACATCTGATCCAACTATAAATATGGACTCTATCATAAGAGAGTTACGTGGGCAAGATAGTCAGCCTGTGACTTCCCCTGTTCCAGCTTCAACTACCACTAAGTTAGATCCAACATTAAAAATAGATGAAGACGCTGTTGTAGATGATGACGCTGAATTTACTATGGATGATCTTAATAAAAAGTCTGATTG
>VTLG01015758.1_pt1 | contig 27340 bp, 20 predicted proteins | sample 4694571 | NCBI WGS metagenome assembly VTLG01 (sample SAMN12604809, study PRJNA352737) | marine metagenome | biome: ENVO:00000447; feature: ENVO:00000209|ENVO:00000569|ENVO:01000036; material: ENVO:00002151; isolation source: viral sequences binned using virsorter ...
GTTCTTTCCGTAATCTCTGTAGGTAAGAACTGATTCTCTCTAAGGAGCGTATAGCCCTCGTTAGTCTCTAGAGCATCATAGCCTAGTTTAAGTAGCTGATGTCTTACTAAGAAACTTTTGTTTCTTTCGATAATCCTTTTCTTTTTAGTAGTAACATTATTATCTTTATTAAGAACAGCATCTCTAATTTTTAAATTATCAGTAGTAGCATTAATTATTTCTTTACCTAATACTTTATCTTCAATCTTAATAATACTGTCCATATTATTATTAATCTCTGCCTGTACACTATCAGGAGTAACTGAGTCTATATTGAGCTTTAATACATTATTAAATTTAATTTTACCTGCAGCTTTTACATTACCTCTTGCTTTTGTTTTATCTTTAGTTACAGGAAGACCTATTGTACTGGATTGTCTTACGCTGTTTAGTCTGTCAGAGACTGTGTTGCCTTTAAAGCCTGTGTAATATGTCTCTTTTATATTTAAGTTTGGCAAAGTTTCTTTTGTATAAATTCTTATAGGATCTTTATCTATAAGTACATTATATTCATCTTCATCTTTAGTAAGATAATTATAAGTATCGTCTATTTCTTTAGTAGAAACATTACCGCCTTCAGCAAAAGCTCCACGTTCTTCCTCGTCTTGAAACAAATGGCCTGCTAACTCGCTATAACTATAAGGAAGCCCTCGCATTTTAAGTTCATCAGGCTCTGTAGTAACATTTAATACATCTTCTACTACTCCTCCCTTTCTTTTTATAGCTCGTATATTTTGTTTAGGATCTTCCCAATGTTGATGGTGTTTTTTTGCAGCCCATTTTCTAAGATCTCTTCTTGTTTTAGGAGAAAGAGCTCCCCAAAAAGGCATTTGCTGTATTCCCACAGTATAAGGAGAACTGCTGTATTGAACAGCGTCTACATAATCTGCAATAAGAGGGCCTCCAAAAGCTTTAGTAATACCTGAAACCCACCCTTGTTTATATTGTGTTCCTCTATGATATCTATAAGCATGAGTTAGCGGGCCTAATAACCCTGGTCTTTCTATAGCATCTAATAATAAAGTCTGGTCATCGTTCTTTAAGTTTTCACCACGACTTCTTACTGTATTCATTAAGTGCGCTGTTCCTATCATCATAGTAGTTGCTGCCAATATATTTGGCGCACTTTGAACAGGATAACGATATAAGTCTCTAGCAAAACCTTTAAGTATAGTATTATTAAATGCTGTGGGGTAGTTGGCAAACTGTACTGCAAGTTGCGCAAAAGTATTATTAAACCAAAGAGGTTTATTCATATTAGAAGCAGAAGGATTTAAAATAACTTCTTTTGCAAACTGCTGTGAGCCTGGATTTAATTGAGTATCATAGAAAGGGTGATCTTGAAAAGTTTGTAGATCAAATTTACCATTAATAATAGAGCTTTTATAAGCATTTATAGAGTCTTGAAAGTCTATTCCTATTTCGTGTAACTGTTCTCGTCTCCATTCTATTTCGTTTTTAGTTAATTTTTTTCCAAATTGATTTTTACCTTCTGTTAATTCTCTAGTTATTCTAATACTTCTTGCTTTAGCAAAATTAAAAGAACCCATTTGTACTGCTTGTGTCCACGGTTGTAATAAAGTAATATTAAAAAACATATTATTTAAATTTCTTAAAGAACGGCTTCGAATATTTTGAGAAAACATGCCTTCAATTCTAGCCAGCATTGCTTGCTCAACAGCTACACCCCATCTTTTTACATCTAAGAAATCCTCATCTGTAAGATCTTTAAATCCGTATACTTTTTTACCAGAAGATAATCTTATTTGATCCCATAATCTCCCGTTCTTATACCCAAGATTTTTTCTAATCTGTAATATTCCTGCTTTACCATACTCTTTAATCCAACTAGGAGTATCAGAAAGTAGGTCAGCTTTACCTAAAGCAACAAAAGGCTCAGTAATACTTGTCGCAGCAGCAACAGGAAGGTGTGCTAATATTTGTGAAGTTCTAAAAAGATCCGCTGCATGAAATGTCCAGGTTGGAAAATCTAAATGAGTATTAGGAGAATTTACAGCATGTTCTTTTGTTTTTATTAAATTGTTTGCAATCTTTTTAATTTCTTTATCTGAAAATTTCTTACTGTTTTCTAATTCTTTTATTATCTTAGGAATCCAGTTTCTTTCAAAATTACTACCAAATCCAAAATATTTAGTTTCAGTTATTTTCTGTCCCATCTTATAGGCATAGTCTTTTAATAAAGGAAGCATATTAGTGTTAATAAAACCATTAGATATAAGTTCTTCATCGTCTAACATATACCATACTCTATTATTAAGAAACTCTGTTTTACCTCCGCTAGCTGTTCTAGCAGTTGTTTTAAAATATTTCTCTTCTTTTAACTTTCTCATAAGAGCGTCTGCTTTTAACTCTTTAGCTCTTTGTAAAATTGAAGCCGCGTCTAAATTTCCATTTTCTTTTCTAAGTACATCTAAAGCTAAATCTTCAAAGCTATCAAATCTTTCTAATATTTTTTGACCTTCATAAAAAGGAGAATCTAAATCTTTGAAGTACTCTTTGTCTATAGTATTGTCTTCAATATACGCTGTCCTTCTAGGAGATCTTGCAATATCAGGAATATCTTTTTCTCTTCCTCCTGATCCTTTCATTTTTACAGCTTCTTCAACTAAAACAATATCATCTTTTTTAACAGTATTAATAGGATCTGCGTGACCAGAACGAACTAACATATCTCTAAAGATCTTTCTAGACTCTGGAGTTGCCATAATAGCTTCGTAATCTAATATGCGATGAAAATAATTAGGTATAGATTGCTCTTCATCTAATAGCGCAGTTAATTTAAACGAACCATCAGGTTGTACTGCATAAATATTTTTAGCATCTACTTCTATTTGTTTAAAGAAATATCTTATTTTTGCTGCTGCTTCAAACATTTTTTCATTAAATTCTAAACCATATTTTTCTTGAAGATCTGTTATTCTAGAATCAGGAACTACATTCTTTACCTTACTTTGAACTTGTAAATTAACAAAAGGTTTATTAGGATCTTTAGGAATAACTTTAATATAATCATCTAAAAGATCTCCTTTAGTTAATAAGTAGGCTAAAGATAAGTTATCATTAGTATCTAAAGCTGTACCTAAATTAAACCAGCTACCGTCTCTATCTCGAACCCTTCCAAATATTTGAGGATCTAAAACTTCATCTATAAAAGTTGTATATAAACTACTTAAAGCTTCTTGGTCTGTAGCATAACCTAAATCTCCTGGTCTAGAAGTAGCTCTAATAGGCGCATCTATTACTTCTTTTCTAGCTCCTAAAATACGCTGCATAGCTTTAGGATTTAATCCTAATATAAATTGTGTAATCGCAGGGCTTTCTTTAGAAACTTCAATAAATCTAGTAGTAGCTTTACCAAAAGAATTAGATGTAATAGCATCAAAAAATTCTCTAGTTTCATTATATTCGTTAAATTTTTCTTTAGTTAGAGGGCCTTTTTCCATGTCAAGTTGAAGGTCGTCTAATACTTTTTGTGTTTTTCTTCTTAATAAATAATTTGTAAATTTATAAGCAGAGGGTACTAAAATTAAACCTGCAGTTCCTGCTATTCCTGCAGATAGGCCAAGCTCTTTTTTATCTACTTCTGTTCTAAGCTCTGTATTTACTTCTGTTAATTGATTGCCTAAATTAATCATAGCGCCATCATAAGCTCCTTCTGTCAAGCCTATACTTGAAGCTCTAAAAGTGCCGTTATTGGCAACTCTCTTTAATCCTTGTTTAACAGCTTGATTAGTAGCTATTCTAGAAGCTCCTGATAAAGCAAGAACCGTTGCTCCTCCTGTTTGTAGAGTAAGATATGCAAAAAATAAATTCGCTGGATCAGCAATTATATCTATGCCTATATCTTTAGTTGCTTCTAATATTTGTCCCCAATCATTTAATTCTGCAGAATCCCATGTAGACTTCAAAAAAGCATAATCTTTTTTCTGTTGAGCTGTCCAGTTTTTAGATTTTATTCCTAGAGCTATAGCATCTCCTACTGACCACTCGCTATCTCTCATAGTTTCAAAAATATCTTCACGTTCTCCTATTGAAGACAAATATCTTTCTGCTACTTTATTAAAAGATTCTCCTTCAAAGTTTCTTGGGCCTTTGCCTAATTCTAAATCTTCAACAGAATAAGGTTTAGAAGGATCAAAACTTTCTTGTACTTGTTTTATAGGAGCTATCATTTGTTCCCAATCAAACACAGGAACAGTATCATCAGGAGAAGTTATAGCTTCAGTAGATTCAACAGTAGCAGGAAGGGTATATGTTTCACTAAATTCCTCCCTAACTGTAGGCACAGGAGGCCCTGTAGTTTCTGTAGTTTCTACAGGCGCAGGAGACTCTATAGACTCAAAGCCTATATTTCCCATTTGTTTTATCAGTTTTTCTTGTTCGATCCTAAATCTTTTTTCTTCAGGAGTTTCAAGTTGAAGAGTACTAGCCATTATTTATCTCTATCTAATAAACTAATTATCCCGCCTGTTACTTTTCTATTTCTATTAAAGTTACTATAGAAATTAGAAACTTTTCTACTTAAATTATAATCTGTAGCATCTGTTGGTCTTGTATGCCAATGTATATTATAGAGCTTTTTAACTGCTTCTTCTTTTTCTTTTTGAGTAGAAGCTGTTATTATAGCACTATATAGTTCATTGCCTAAAAACGGTACTTTCTTTCCGTCTACAACAACAGTTTTTTGTAATATATGAGCTATAGCAAGTCTTGACTGTAATTCTAAAGAAATATTACTCATATTATTTTTTCCTATTTTCCATCCTTTATCAAAACTTTTAATTAGTTCTTTATATTCAGGTTCATTTACTATATTTGGATCTATATCTTTTAATTCGTTTGCTGCCTGTTTTGCAGTTCCTTCTATAAAATGAAAATATCCAGAGGCCGTACTTACTGGATTAAATAACTCTTTTCCACCAGAACTTTCAACCATAGCTAATATAGGAAGAACTTCATTCTCTAGTACGTTTTGTATTTGTTTAGAAGAGATACCTTCTAATAAAGGCTTATTGTTAGTATCAACAATTTTATATTTATTTGAAAATTTTGAAACTAATTCTTTATCTATATTTGCATTTTTTATTTCTTTTTGAACCTGTGTAAGCTGTTCTGTTTCTCCTAGATAATATGATAACTCAGAATTAAAATCAGCAGCTACTGCAGTTCCTATTCCAGTAAAGAAACTTCCTTCTTTTTTTACTTTTTCTGAAAAAGAAGCAGAAGCTTTTTGTATTGCTTGTTCTATTTCTTCGGAAGAATAAGAAGCACTAAGCTCTTTTAATTCTTCTTCTGGTATTGGCCCTACTTCTTGTGTAATATTATTAAACTCTCCAGAGTTTATATCTTCCTGTAATCTTCTTGAATAAAAATCAAAACCTAATTCTTGTGTAGGAGTAAAGAAAGGATCTGTATCTTTTTGAAACTTATTATCTACTTCGTTTCTCATAACATCATGTTCAATCGGTGATAATGAAGGATACATTTCTGAAATTCTTTCTTTAAAATTCTCAGCTTCAAGTTGATTCTTAAAGGGAGGAGAGTTTTCTAACTTTTCTTGAAAAGACTTCATAAGAGTTGCAGAATCCACTTGTAAAGCGCGTTGTGCTTCTCTCTTTATTTTATTCCATGAATCATTAATTTCTGTAGAGTTTCCACCTAGATCTTCTAATATAGCAGGCATTTGTTCAATCAAAGCGTGTTTTTCTTCAGAAGTAAAAGATCTATAATCTATATATCCAGAGGTATATCGCGCAGAATCATAATCCCCTTTTTGATATGAAAGACCTTCTTTTATTAAATCCCAAGCTGTTAAATTTATTGTTTCCCAATCTTGCAAAAGATTAATACCATACTCAGGATCTGTGCCTATATTTGCTATAATAGCAGCAATTTGCATGTGATCTGTTTTTATGTCTGAAAAAGCATTTCCGCCTTTAGTTATATCATTATTCGTTCTTTGATTATATAAAGACTCAAGTAATTGACCTATTTGATAGCTTTCTCCGCCTAATTTAACTTCATCCTCTATTGATACTTTTGGTGCGTTTGAATCTTTAGCTCCGCCATCTACATCGTACCATGTATTATTATTCTCTGCAGTACCTGCGTGTGTTGTCAAACCTGAAATATCTTTAGGATCTCTTTCATATAAACGAGGTTCGACAGGAGTGCCTTCTTGAACTATTCTTAGTCTATTAAGATCTTCTTCAGTTATATTTTCGTTTCCTAAAAGTTTTATAAAAGAGGCTATTCTTTTCTGCTCTATTGGATCAACACTTTCAGGAATAAGCAAGTCATAATTATTATCTGAATAAGAAGTGTCTACTAAAGACCTGTTGTATTTAGGCCCTATACCTGTGTGTGAAAGTATAGCTTTAACATCTCCTTTAAATAAACCGTAATTATTATAAACTTCTCTTGCTAAAGCTTCTAATTTAACTTGTAGAGGCCTTATATGTCTAGCTCTATTTTTTTCGCGTCCTTTATCTGTTTTTAAATCATCAACAGTTAATTGATAAGCAGCTCCTTTCTTCATTAATTTTTCATATTCATCTAATCGTTCTTTCCATTTTTTAGCAGTTTCAGGATGCTTTTCAAAATTTGTAAGTTTTTCTTCTTCTGCTTTTCTATCAAATCTCCATTCAGAATCTTTATAATTTTCTTGAAGAATATCTAATTCATTATCTAATTTAGCTAGTCTCCAATTAGTAGAGCTTCTATCTGTTCTTTTTAACATAGCATCATGTTCTAGCCAAAAACGAGTATTTCTTTCATACTGTAATTCTTTTTTAGCAATCTCATCTTGACCGCTTTCTAATACATTATAATAAGCTTGTGCGCCTCTTCTTCTGCCACTAGGATCTCTTAAAGTATTATATGCTTCTTCTAATATATTCCCAAATTTTTCTGATATTGATGCCATTATTCTTCCTCTTTACTTAATAAACTTTTAGATGGAATGTCTATATTTTCTGTTAATTTTTCTACTTTACTTTTAATTGCACTAGGAACTTGAGAAGGAACAAAAGTATCTTTAGCTTTCTCGATTGCCTGCTCTATATGACTTAGTTGTTCTTTAGGAGAATCTTCTTCATCAATATCAATACGAGGCTCAATATCTACTAAATTTGCTAATGATATTAAAATATACATAGTAGGCTCTACAAGCAATAACATTAAATCTGGATTATACTGTCCTTGAACAAACCCTTCAAATAATATCTGTTCTGCTATTTCACTTACAGAAACCCCTTCTGCCATTACTGCTACAAGAACATGAAATATTTCAGGAGCGCATAAACGTACTATTAAATCGTCTATAGCAGGAGCAAGCTCTGTATGAACAGGAGGGCCTTCAAAAGGTAAAGGAGAATCAGGATTATTTGTTAGAGACTGTCCAGGAATAGGCCTGTCTAATTCTGACATATTTTTTAATTCATTAAAATTTTCTTTTGTTTGTTGGTTTATCATTATATTTACCTATTATATTTTAGGGTTGCCAAACAACTGTTGTCCTTGTTCATAAGATATATAAGGAGATTGTATATTAGCTGCAAAAGACATTAAAGGATCAAACCCTCCCGAAGAACGATAGTCTCCTATATTTTTAATTTGAATAGGTTTTCCTAATAAAGATGCTTTTCTTTTCTCTTCCTCTTTTTTTAATAGATCTTCAATATATTGTGAAAGACCATCCTCTTCTTGACTCTTTCTTTTAAATATATTTTTAAACCCATTAGAATCTTTTTCAGCTTCTCTGACCATTTTTGCAGTATCCCCAATTTTTCTAGGTTGACGCAAAGCTTCTAAATCTATTTCTTCTATCAATTTACCTGCTTCCCATTCTTTTTGCATATAATCAACGCCAGAAGATATAGTATCAGTAATGCTTTTAAATATTCTATTATCTTTAACTGCTTGAGGAACAGCTTCCCAAACGGCAGTAGCACCAGTAACTATTTTTTCGGCAGCCCAATTCCCTGCTGCAGAGAGTCCTGTTCTAATATGTCCTAATAATTGAGGTGCATAAATAGCCGTAGCTACTGCGCCAATAACTTGAAAAGGTTTGCTTTCAACTACCTTTCTTACACCTTCTCCTATTTTTTTTATAACTTTTCTAATTCCTTTAAAAATTGTACTAAAAAATCCCATTATATTTTCCTCTATTTATATTTATTAATTTATTATTAAACCTCTGGAGCTTTCCAAAGCTCGGTTAAAACATGATCGTAAAAAGCTCTTCTATTATTGCTTTGATTATTAGCTGCATTAAGAGCAGAATTTGCATCGTTAACAAGAACTTGCATTTTTAAAGCGTTTTGTCTATCCAATTCCCTTTCTCTAGTTTGAAAAGAAAAAGAAGCCGTATCTCTAGCTTCTTGCCATAAGTAAGCAAGCTCTGCACTTGATAAACTAAAAGCGTTCATAGCGTTTTGCATAGCTATAGTATTAGCAGCAGCAGTATTTATAGTGTTTGCATTTCTACGCCAAGCAACATTACTGGCTTTAATAGCTGCAGAGTTTGTAGCGTTAAAAGAATCTCTTTTAAATTCATATTCTGTATTTGCTTTATTTATATCTGTAGTAAGGGCGGCATTTGCTTTAGCTAAGTCTGCATCAATTCCTGCTTGTGTAGCTGCTCTAGCGTTTATAGCTGCATTATTAGTTATAGTCATTCTGTCTGCTCTATCTACATTACTTAGTTCAATTTGTTGTGCAAGAGAAGCCATAAACTGATTAGTTTGATTTTCACTTGTTGCATTAAACTGTTGAGCTGCGTTTAAAGCTGCTTGATCTGATAAAAGTATTTGATTTTGTAATTGAGCATTTAAAACTTTAGATTGTTGTTCGTTTTCAAGATTAGACATATCCATTGATAGGAATGTTTTTGCGTTTTGCATCCTTACTTGTTGTAATAAAGTAGCGTCCTGCATATTAATTTGAGTATCAATAAGAGCATTTTGTATTGCAGCTTGCTGGTCATTACTTGCTTCAGTTAAACTTACTGTTTGTAAAAACTTACTATTAGATAACGCTGTTTGTTGATCAACACTAAACTGTGTCATATCCATTTGAAATACATTAGAAGCGTTTTGCAAAGCTGTTTGTTGTCTCATTTGAACATTAGCTAGTTCTTCTCTAGCTTCTATATCTCTGGTCTGTGCGACACTTTGCTGTATAGCTTGAGCATTAGATTGAGCAAGAGGAATAGCAGATTGTATTATAGCATTAAATAAAGCATCTCTTCCTACTGTAGAAGCTTCCATTCCTCTTTCAGCTAATATTTGTTCTACAGAAGATACTGCAGGCCTAGCCCACGCAGGTATCTCTCCGTTCTCCATTCCTTTTAAAAGACTATTGAGCTGATTAGATACTAAAGCTTCTTCTGGAAGATCTCCAATAACTCCACGTTCTTGTTCTGTTAAATCCATTAAACGATCTTCAAGATCTTCTGGATCATTACCTAGAGCAGTAATAGCTTCTTCAGACATGCCTGAATTTCGTAATTGTTTCTTAGCTCTTGTAACTTTTGATAAAGTTGTACCTGCAGCTTGAGCAGCAGTAGCTATTGCTTCAGAGCTTACTGTACCTATTATTCTTGCAGTTAAATCTCCTTCTTTAATCTCTACATCTGCTCCTTCTATTACAGGAGTATCTTCTACTTGAGCAGCTTCAGCTAAAGCTTCATCCCTTACTGTTCCTACGGCTGCATCAACTTGCGCTCCTTCTCCTACTAACGTAGGATCTACTGTAGCCGTAGTTATAGGAGCTTGTTGTTGCCCTGCTATAGAAGTACCTGTAACAGCTTGATCTACGTTTACTGGCCCAGCTTGTCCTGCTACAGCTTTAGTTCCTGGAGCAATAGTAGTAACAGTATCTTTAATATTAGGATCTGTTTTAATAGGATCAGGTATTCTTCCAGCTTCTAGAATTTCGCTAACAGCTTGCTTAGTATTTGATCTATCAATAGGCCCTTTTTCAACAGGAGCAAAAACAGGAGTAGAAGGATAGCCGGGAAGAGTATATTCACCCTCTCCTAAATTTTGACCTCCCTGACGTAGTTGCCTTGCTTGTTGAGCTGCAGGAGAAAAAGTAGCAGTTGCTGCAGGTGTCATTGTTCCGCCTGCTAACTCTGCGCCTATCCTTGCTCTATGTTCTGCAATTAGTTGTTGAGTTTCTTCTTTAGTTCTTGGAACTGACTCTCCTCTAGCTGCTCTCATTTGGTCAAACGCAGCGTCTTGTGCTGCTTTATCTATATCATACTGTCCTGATTCTGTATACGCATCTCTGCTTGATTCAAAAGAAGAACCTACACCGCCATATAAATAAGCAGCAGGACTAATACTAAATGCTCCTAAAGCTTCTGGAATTGATACTTGACCTTCTACTTTACCCTCAGATGCTCCACCCCAACCTTGATATTCTGTTTTACCACTATCTGATGAAGTAGTTTCTGAAGCTGCTTCACTTGCTTCAATTTCTTTTCTAGCTTCTTTAGCTGCTGCCAATACTTCTTCTGGTTTTAAACCTGCTGCAGTAGCTTGATCTGCAATAGCTTGTTGATACTTTTCTAAATCTTTGTTAGGTACTAATCCTCTAAAAATATTTCCTATTCCTGAAATAAGAGATCCAATAACAGAAGGCCCTTTTTCTATAGCTCCTTTAATAATTGTACCTGCAGGATTTGTAACAAGATCAATAGCAAAATCTACACCGTGTTCTAAAACTGCATCTTTAGCTCCTTGAACAAATCCTTTATTTTCAATATTTTTTGAAATTTGTTGATTTATTCCTAACAAAGCTGAGTCTGAAGGATCTAATCCTAGTTGCGTTTGAGTAGAAGGTATTATTAAATTAGTTTGCGGTCTACTAGGAGCAGGAGCAGCAGGAGTAATTGTACCAACTGTAGAAGGAGCAGTTACTCTTCCAAGTTTAGGAGCAATATAACCTTTTGTTGCATGTAGATCTCTGTCTTTATCGTAATCAGAAGATTTAAACGGAGCAGGAGCTGGAGTTGGTGTTGGCGTTGGCGTTGGAAATCTTTTTGCAGGACTAGAAGTTCTAACAGGCATTTCTGCAGCAGTACTGCCAAGATTTCTAGTATTTTGCCATTGTTCAAGAGCTATTCGATATTCATCATTAGATTGATAATCTCTACGACTTGGTCTTCCTCCGTGTGCGTATTTTACCCTACCACCTTTACGATAATCTGCTCTCTTCTTCTTATATCTTTTCCTTGCCATATTAATTCCTAATTAGTTTTAACCTCAAAAAGCTTGTCAAGTTTTGCTTCAAGTTTATTTAACATACGAATAACACGATCCGTACTTGTTTCCATTTCATCTTTAGTAACATAGTTCTTAGCCACTTCTTCTCTCGTCTTGTTTAAAAGCACATCAATTCTTTTAAGCTCTACGAAGTTCTGTCGTATACTATAAACTATTGGAGCTATAACAATAGTTAAAAGTATATTCCACATTTCTAAATCCATAATATTTACTTTGTAATTACTGGCTCAAACTGTCCAGAATTTATTAATGCTTCTCTATTTACTAAATGTAATTTAGCTATGTCCTCTTTACTTTGTCCGTAATAAGCAACAGCGTGATGCTTATCTACCATAAGTTTATTTATGTCTACATTGTCTACTATTACAGAAGCCAGTACTCTGCCAAATTTACCTCTGGAGTCTTTCATTTTTGTTTGAAGACATACAGAGTCTCCAGAGTCTATTTTTTCCTGTAAGAATTTTTTAGCCAATAGGCCTCTAGCCTTCTCATCTTTATCTCTTGTCCTGGATTCTGGAGTATCTATTCCGTATAGACGTATTCTAGATTTGTACAGAACTGAAAAGCCTAAGTCAATAGTAGCGTCTATAGTGTCTCCATCGACTACACGATTTACAGTACATTTATATTCATACATTATTCCGTACCTATAGGATGTTTTTTACTCTGACCATCAGAATTTAACTCTGTTAATTTTCTTTGTTCGGCTACAAAGTCCTCAGAAGATTGCTCTGTTTCTTGAGACATTACGCTACCTGTAAATCCCAACAATTTAAATTAGCTGCAACTGTTCTTCTTTCACCTTCACCTTGAAAAGGATAAACCATATGTTGTAACCAACTTGGAAATAAATAAAGCTTTCCTACTTGTGGTTGTATTACAAAACTTTGTGGAGGTTTTAAAATCTCTATATCTGTAACGTGGTTTTGTCCATACTGAAAAGCTAAATATCCATCACAATGTCCACTAGCATTGTATAAATTGTAATTAGATGTTCCTGCTGTAGGTTGATCTAATATTTGCTGTGGTACTTTAGTCCAAGTTGTGCAAGAGATACCCATCATTGTTTTAGTTCCGTGACTATGTATTGGGTTGTAGTCTCTTTCGTAACTGTGTACTGACCAAAGCTCATCCATTTCTACACGCTTGTTAGTCTTATAAGTTGCACCAGTAGCTTTAGAAAAATGATTAATATACTCAGCTCCTAGCCCACACAACATATTAGTAAACTCTACAACTTTTTCATCATTATGATCCATTAACAATTGTTGTCCGTGTTGTATCTGTCCAACAAGTGTACTTGCTAGTGACTTACGACCTTTTTCTTTTAAATAAGCATCTAAGTAGGTATTGAGATCTGTTACCATCTCTTCTGGTATGTTGTGTTCTAGTACAAAAACACTAGGCATACCGTGCATCGTAGTAGTCATATTAACTAGGTACTGAAAATGATTCGTCTGCTACAGGATTTGTATTTGGATTAGTAATAACTGAATCTACTTGACTAGCAAAAACTGTATCCCAATGTGAAACAGGACAAAGTGCTGTCAAATCAGCTTTACTAAAAGTTCCTTTTGCTGCTGCGGTAAAATCACCTTCGGCTGCTACTGCCCTGTGCCTAAAAGTAGAAGTATAGTAGGTTGCATCACCTTCACTATCGTTTTCATACTTCATCTCTAAGTGCCATTCTTGTGCTTTGCTTGACTTTTCATGCGGTATTGCTTTCGTCATTGTTTTTGTTACTGCCATTTAATTTTCCTCACTAAGTTTCTTTTCTAATTCTTCGACTTTTGCCGAAAGTTCTTGTACTGCGTTGATTAACATAGGCACTATATTTGTATAGTTAATACCATATCTAGTTTCATCTTCAGTTAAATCAACTAAAAGACTATTATCATTATTACTACCAAAACCGTGTTCTTTTTCTATTTCTAGTACATCTTGCGCTATAAGTCCTACTTCAACTTTAGGTTTTTTTAGAGAACCATCAGGTTTTACTGCCAATATATCTTCAGAAGAAGCATCTTCATCAACATACCAAGACCTTCTATCCCATTGGTAAGTAACTGGCTTCATTTTATTTATCCAGTCTAAACCACCATCAAAATCAGTTATATTTGTTTTATCTCTTTTATCAGAAGTATTAATTGTGCCTTGTGTGCAATATAAAGTTCCTAGATTATCGTCGCCTAAAACCATAATATTACTTGATGTAGTAATAGAACCGCTAGGACTTCCTGATATTCCTGAACCTTCTCCAATACAGGTATTCCTACCGCCTGTTGTTATATCCTGACCAGCTCTAAAACCTAATGCCACATTGTTATCACTTGTAGTGACTCCGCCTAGAGCGTGGTAGCCTACTGCTGTGTTATTAGTACCTGTGGTACATCCATCTAAAGCATAAATTCCAACACCTACATTTTCTGAACCTGTGGTATTAGCATTAAGAGCATCTACTCCTATAGCTGTATTATTATTTGCTGTTGTAGTTGATGAAAGCGCAGATTGTCCAAGACAAGTATTTGCAGAACCTGTCGTTATAGCGTCACCCGCATTTTGTCCAACTGCGGTATTTTGTGAGCCTGTTGTGTTTGCTGCTAAAGAATTTTTACCAACTGCTGTATTATAATCTGCTGTTGTATTAGCAGACAAAGCTCCGTAACCAACTGCTACGTTGTCATCTCCTGTAGTATTAGCATCTAAACTATAAGCTCCAACAGCAGTATTCGATGCACCTGTAGTGTTTACAGTCATAACACCAGCACCAATAGCTGTATTGTTATTCGCAGTTGTGTTCGCATCTAAAGTTCCATAACCACCGACTGCGGTGTTATATGAGCCTGTTGTGTTAACTTTTAAAGCATCTTTACCAACTGCAACATTTTCAGTTCCTGTTGTGTTTGATGTTAAAGCATTAGTACCAACTCCTATATTGTTATCTCCTGTTGTGTTAGCTCCTAATGCACCATTACCAATGGCATTATTTTGCGATCCAGTTGTGTTTGCTGTTAAAGCTCCATAACCAATTGCTGAATTTCCATCACCAGACGTTAAAGCTGCAAAAACATTAACACCTAAACCAGTATTGTAGTTAGCAGCATCAATAGTTCCTGTAGCATTGTCTCCAAACATAATTGAAGAAGTACCAAAAGCTTTATAATTTAATGCTGAACCATTAATAGTTAGTGCGTCAGTTTCTAAAGTTCCATCAATATCTGCATCACCTGATACATCCAACGAACCTGCATCTAACTCACCAGTTAAAGTAATGTTTCTAAAACTTCCAATGTCTTTATTACTATCTACAACAACTCCTAAACTTGCAGTTACTGTTCCTGCTGTTACTGCATCTAATACATTAAGTTCTGCAGCAGTTGTTGTTACAGCAGTTCCGCCTATTAATAGTTTATCCTTAACTATATCTACTACAGCTCCGCCTGCTGTCAATAATTTATCTGCACTTTCATCCCACAACAAATATGCTCCTGATGTAGCACCAAAGAATTTAACGTCTACTCCTGTATCATCAACACCAAAAGTAGTTGCTCCGTCTATTTGAACTGTACCATCAATATCTACAGCATCTAAGTTAGTAGTACCATCTATGTCAGCATTACCTGAAATATCTAAAGTTGCACCGTCTAACTCACCTGTAATAGTTAAGTTCCTAATACCTGTGTAATCTTTGTTAGAGTCTAGTATAACTGCTTTAGAAGCAATAGCTGTACCGACTGCTGTAGAACCTAAGTCTAGTGCGTTTATTTCTCCAACAACTACGGTAGCTCCATCGAGTATATTAAGTTCTTCTGGTGTAGAGCTGATCTGAGTAGTTGAAGCTGCAGCTAATACTGGAATTGTGCCAGATACATTAGGAAGATTTATTGTTCTATCTGCTGTAGGATCGACAATGCTTAGTGTAGTTTCGTGTGCATCTGCTGTAGCACCTTCAAAGATAATAGCATTTGAAGCTTCCATCGTAACGGTATCTACAGTAGTTGTTGTTCCTGCAACACTTAAATTAGGAACAAGAAGTGTTCCTGAACTTGGATTGTATCTTAATGCTCCTGTATCGTCTAATAAGGAATCAGACTCATCGTGGAACACAACAGGGAAGTTAGTGTTTGCTGTGCTATCAGATACTGTAACTTTAGAAGACGTACCAGTTACATCACCTGTTAAAGGGCCTGCAAAAGCATCTGATGTTACAGTACCGTCAAAGTATGCGTCTTTAAACTCTAAAGAGCTTGTTCCTAAATCTATTTGATTGTCTGTTACAGGATATAGTGCTGATGCTGTTAATGTTAATCGAGCTGCGTTATCTACTTTAAAATCAATTTCATTTGCTGTTCCAAAATCAATAGCAGTTTGAGAGTCTTCTCCCATTATTAAATCTGTAGCATAAATAGAAGTTATAGTTGTCTGAGCTGCATCTATTGCAAAATCTATATTATCATTTGTTGTATCATAAGTTACTGTAATACCGCTTTCAGTATTACTAGAAACCATATTAGTACCTACAGTATCTCTAATATAAGTTGCTAAAGCTGTACCATCAACTGTATAAGCATCAGCTTCAAGAGTTCCGTCAATATCTGCGTTTCCACTTATATCAAGTGTTGTAGCATCTAGTTCTCCTGCTACGGTAACTACACCGTCTGCAAGTGTGATAAGATCTGTATCATCTGTATGACCAATCGTAGCACCATTAATATTAACATTATCTATAACTGCTTGAGTTATTGCGCTGTTTGTACCTAATGTAGCACCATCAACACTTCCGCCATTAATATCGGCAGTATCTGCAACTAAAGCGTCTGTAGTAACTGTGCCATCAAAATAAGCGTCTTTAAATTCGTAAGAACTTGAACCAAGATCAATATCGTTATCTGTAGAAGGAAGTATAGATCCGTTATTAAAAGTAAACTGAGCATCTCCACCTGCTGTAATAGTAATTACATCAGAGCCACTAAAGGTAATTGAAGTATTAGTATCTCCATCACCTGCAATACTATCTAGTTGTACATCTCCTACGTTACTTAGCGCAGCATCTCCAAAATCTAAAGCTCCTGCTACAGTAAGTGTTCCTGAAATATCTACATTACCGTTAATATCAATAGTAGTAGCATTAATCTCAATCTCTGTGTCTGATACTAAGTCTAAAACACCATCAGCACTTTGATGAATATATGTTCCACTATCACCAAACTGTAGTTGATCTGTACTAGACAACAAAAGTCCAGTATCAGCAACATGTGTTAGGGAAACATCTTGGTCATCTCCAAAATTTATTACTGCTCCATCGGCAAGGAATAAATCTGAAAATTCTAAAGAGCTTGTTCCTAGTGCAGCACCGTCAGAAGCATCAGGTACAAAGGCAGTAGTAGCCGTAATTGTTGTTCCTTGTACTGTACCAGAGCCTGTAATAGAGCTACTAGCTGTTATAGTTGTAAAAGCACCTGAACTAGCTGAGTTAGCTCCAACCGTAGCTCCATCTACTGTACCACCATTTATATCTGCTGTATCAGCTACTAAAGCATCGGTAGTAACTGTACCATCGAAGTAAGCATCTTTAAACTCTACAGAGCTTGTACCTAAGTCAATATCATTGTCAGTAACAGGAACAATAGCTCCGTCTTGTATTCTTATTTGTTCTACGGCTGCACTAGATACTTCTACATAAAAACCCCAACGATTATTTGTACTATCAGATTCTATTTTATTTAAAAAGTCTAAGTCACCTATACGATAGATATTACCGCCTTGAGCTGCAGTACCGTCGTGTCTGTGTCCTGTAGACGAAGCACTACTTGAACTATAAGCAAAAGCATTTAAAAGCTGGTTGTATTCGTTATTAAAAAGCGCAGCAGTTATAGTGTCTCCGTCTGCTATCGAACTTTGTCTGGTATATGTTTGAGCCATAATTTAATTCTCTCTTTGTTGTTATTGTCTTCCTGATGGTCTATAGTTTATATATAATCCGTTTATTGTATACGGAGCATTTGTATCAGCACTAAATATTTTAAAGAAATTACTGTGTCCACTTCCTGTTAATGTGGCTCGTACTAAAGGTTGTTCTGGCGCACCAAAAGTACTTGTACCAAATACTGCTGATGAGTCTCCAAATATAGAAGGAGTTGCTGATATTATTCCTACATCTGTTGGTTGAAGCCTGTCTGTACTATCATAATCAAACCTAACTCTAAGTGTAGGCTCTACAGATCCTTCTGGAAATAAAGATACTTTAACGTGATCTAAAGTTTTTAAAGTTCCAAAGTCTCCATAATCATAGTCTGGAGATTGATATTCTGCTTCTACATTTGTTTCAGTTCCTGCAGGATTAAAACTGTTTCCTGTATCGTGGTTGTAAACATATCCATCTCTGTCTCCGTGATATATTTTTTCTTTACCTGAATAATTAAATCCAGAGGCTACTGCAGGAGCTTGTATTCCTTGTACTTCCGCCCATTCAAAACCTCTTTGAGTTAAAGTTCCTATAATCCCTTTTGAATTAGTTGTTGAAGCATTTGAAGCACTATAATAAAACCTATATTGAGATTTATCTCTAATAACTACACTACTGTATTCATAAGTAGTGGCACTATCAAAAATATCATTTATAATAGGTTGTATAGCTTTACTGATAGTTCCTAATTCAACGTCACCTATTCTTGCTGTACCTGCAATAGTCCTAAAACCATCGGGAGCAAGAAATATTAGATCACCTGCAAACTCTTGAATAGTCTTACCGTCTACACAACCTACGTTTTTTGTAACAGGTACAACTGTTATCGTACTTGAGTTATTTATATTCTGTAATTTATATATTGAGTTCTTACAAAATATAAATAATTCATCACGGAAAGATTTTAATCCTACTACTTGATCATCAAGTACAATACTGCCTGATCCTGTAGAAGTAAAATCATCTATATCGCTTGTACCACTATAAAATATAGTATTTAAAGCTGTAGCTGCTCCTGCAACCACTAAATGTTTATCGTGTATTACACAATATTTTGGATAATGTGTTCCGCTTACTGTAATCTCTTTTGCAAAAAAAGTTCTATTACTTAAAGAAGAATCTGTACCTGTCATTTTAAAGTAAAAAGGCTTTACTCCAGAGCCTTCATCAGTAACAATAACTTCACCGTAGACTGTATCTCCTTCATAAGTAGCAAAGTGCGCTTTACTTTGTGAAGTTCTTGCAGAAGCACTACGCCCTGTAAAAGTGCTGTAGTTGTCTCCGCTACCTGACACACTTGCTCTATTTAATTGTAACCAACTGTCACCGTCTTGGCTAAAATATATATTTGTTCCTGAACAAGCAATTACTCCGTCTGCGTAAACGTGCATACCTAATATTTCATTAGAGCTATTAGGCCTTGTTCCATCTCCTAACTGCGAATAACCATTAATGCGTCTGTATCCGCCTTTTGTAGAGACTTCAAAGTTTTTTAATCTTGTCGCTTTTCCTGGAGTTTGTAAAAGTTCTATTGAATTATTAGACTTATCTAAACCTCCTTGCAACGCTACTGAAAAAGGTTGTGAAGCTGCCATCAGAAATAAATCCTATCGTCTGTCATACTTTTTGGTTGAGGATTAATTAAATTAGACTTCATATACTTCATTCCTTTTTTATAATCATCTAATGCAAAGGCAGCTTGTTGTAAGTTTTCTTTAAATTGATGAACATAGTAACGTGTTCTAGCTAATATAACAGGAGAATATTGATCAGGAAGAGTAATAGCGTCATCATGTGCTGATAAAGCAGTCGGTTTAGTATAAGCATAAAAATGAACATTATATACTTTATCAGGTATAGGACTTAAACCAAACTTTCTATGATCAGGGCTTCTTATAACGTAACGAGGCTCTCCATAGTTTTGAGTATCTGCATCATCTGCGTTTTCTGAATCTCTTCTATACCTTCTCCAATCTGCTAAAGATATAAATTTTAACCCTCTTGAAACATACGGAGCAGATTCTCCCGATACACTTATAGTAGTAATATAAAAATCATCCCAATCTATAGAAGCATAATCAGTAGTTATACTAGAACTTCCTGATTTGAGAGTATACCATCTAGTTCCTGCTACCGTTGCTACAGTTACATTACCGTAAAAAGGATCTGTACCACCACTAGCTGCAGCAGCAAAAAAAGGAAGTTGAGGTTCTTCGTTTGCAATATCATTTAATGATCTATTTATAGATTCTTTAACAAACGCTTGTATTCCTACCGCGTCTGAAAAGTTTGATGATGTTAATTGAACTTCGTTGAGTTCTCGAAGAGTCTCATTGGTTAGTGTTAGATATGTTGTTGCCATTATTTTTTATCTGATTTAACATCTTGTCGTGCATCTGAATGACGGTTTTGTTTATCTTCAGAATTTTCATGGTAGCCTTCCATGTCTGTAATATCTTTATACTTAACAGGTTTTCCGTATTCCATCTCAGGCATTTTAATGCTCCTTTATTTCTTTTTTCTTACCAAATATTCTGTCGTAATTATCTTGATAATTTTGTTTTGCTTTTCCAGAATATGCCCTTCCTAATAATCCTAAGACTCTAGTACTTTTCTGTTTCTTAGAGCCGTTTAGGATTATAGGATTTTTGTCATTACCTATTTGTGGCATTGGACTTAATCAGGTAATACGCCAAGATGCAAAAACTCAACTAAAAAAGTTACTGTTGTTGCAGCAGTTGCTAGATCTGCACCTATTGGAGTTAATCTTCCATATAGTGTTCTAGCAGATGACGTATACAAAGTAGCAGCAATAACGATTGCTTCTGAAGTAGCTGGGCCGCCTACAACACCTGCTGTAGTGGACGTGCTTACAAAAGCATTAGCTGCGTGACCATGCGAATCTTGTATGAGATATAAAGGTGCGTTAGCTGACCAAGTTACTGCTGAACCGCCATCGTCTAAGATAGCTTCTGTTGCAATAATCTGAGTTCCGCCTGAAGAAGTTCCTAGTGAAAAGTCTACATCATTACCGCTGCTTCCGCCTGTAACAATGTTACCTGCTGGGATAGCAATAAGATTACGAATAATCGTATCTGCTGGTTGTGTAAAACTAACATCAGTATTAGTATCGTCAGTTACTGCGATAGTACCTGTTGTTACTGAAGTCCACGAAGTAACTACATTATCAGACAATGCCCGAACATCGCTAGTACTTGCTGAGTTTCGCCCTGTATCTCTAATGTCGATAACTGGGTTTGCCATTTTGTTTTCTCCTAAAAGTTATTAATATTTAAAATAAAAAGAAAGGGGAGGCTTTTACACCTCCCAAATCTATTAGTCGATACCGTAGAAAGCAGATACCAACGCTTCGCTGCGAAGTACTTTAGCTCCATATACATGAAGACCTCGTACAATGTCACCAAAGCTATCAGGATCACGCAATACTTCAGTACTTGTAATTGTCTGAGCAGTTGCTGTAGACGAAATATGACCAGCAATACATTTGCCAGCAGCATTAGATGTGCTTGCAATGTTGTTTGACTTGTACATATTAAAACCACGCAATTTACCAGACGATACTAGACCGTTTCTGATTGAACCTTGACCTGCGTTGTAATCAACAGATAAAAGTTTTGAAGCTGTTCCAGATAGTACTTCATAGAAATCTGGAGAAGCTACGAACCAACGCCCTTCTTCAGGGATGTTTTGGTCGTCAAGAAGACGAGCCATACGCCCTAGAACATCTAAAGGATCGTGTTCGCTTGAAGCAAAACCTATATCAAGATTACCAGTTCCATCAAATGTACCTGACGCTAAATCAGTAGCGTTATCAGATCCTAATATGTGGTTAGGACTTGAAGCAGATACACCTGAGAACATAGTAGCTAGAACGCCCTCATCAAAAGCATCTTTAAGAGCATACGCAGCTGCAGATGAAGCAGTTTCACGCCAATTCACATGAGACATGTTACTTTCAATGTCATCAACTTTGAATTTAAATGCGTTAGCTGTATCAACAACAAGAGTAAGTTCTTGGTCAGTTAGCTTAGTTTGGGTTACGTCAGCACCACGTTCATACTGATAAACAGTAATTGTAGGCTCTTTAATTATTTTTACTGAATCTCCGAAAGAGGCCAGTTCACCAGCATAGTCGGTGTTTGTAATCGCTTCTACAACCGAAGCCTTTCTAAAGAAGTTAAGAACCTTTTTAGAGTAGACTGCAGGCAGGAAAAACGAATTATTTTGACCACTTACGGAGTTAGCAAAGTTAGCATCAGTATCTGTACTTGGCTCAAAATACTGGTCGGATTGATTATATGCCATTTTTGTTTCCTCCTAAGAAAGTTTCAAATTAAAAAGTTATGATTGCACTACTCTGCCTTCTGATATAGCCTTTCCAATCTCTTCTTCGTATTGATCAAACTCATCCATAGACATAGCAGCAATTTCCTTTTCAGTCCAAATCTTAGCTTGCTTTGGCTCAACCGCAGTTGTTTTGGTTGAAACCATATCAGCAGCAGATGTTTTGGACTTCCTTGTTGAAGATGGCTTTTTAGTCTTTGAAGAATCTAAATTCATATCACGCTTATATAAATCTAAAGCACGACTTGCGAGATCTCCATCACTAGCGTTTTTATATATCCAATCTTGAATTGATTGAGGTTGTGATTTAGCCCACGAATGGAACTCATCACTATTCTTAATCTCTTCAAAGTCAGGATGATTATTCATCAATCTTTCTTGTGCTTGTTTAGCAATTAATTCTGTTTCACGTTCCTGTAAGGATGCAAGCTGTTCTTCTAAGGTTTTAGTCTTTTCAGAACTTTGCATGTGTGCCACAGTTTCTACTACTTCATACACATCTGGATACTGCTCTCTAAATTTTTCTAGTTCTTCTGGAGACTTTGGAGCTGTATAGTTTGGTCTGTTTTTAGCAGCTTCTTCTAATAGCTCTTTCTCTCTAGTTTTAAACTCATCAAGTTTAGAATCATAGTGTGATTTTAAATCATCATATCTTTTTTTATAATCAGGCGTTTTAGCCTTTTTAGTTTGTTTAGTCTTTTTTTCTGAAGCTTTTTGTGTTTCTTGTGTTTCTTCTTCTGGAAAAAATAAACTATCCGAAGATATGAAATCCTTTTCATCTCGTTTATGCCAAGCTTTCTTAGCATTATACGGATTTGCAGTTTCTTCTTGTACTTCTTGTTTTGCCATTTTCTTCTCCTACTCAGGGCTTTCTAAACAAAGTAGCTGCTAATGTCGACTTATGCAGGGTTTGTTTTTTTGTAAAGGTAGCCTTTCGGTTAATGTTGTGATAAAGGGCTTAGTAAACTAAGGTAGCTTTATCGTTTATTGCATACGAGGGTTTACAGACATCATACCTTTTTTGATTTCATCTTCAGCTATATCTTCATCTATAGGCTTTCCAAATCTATCTACTTTAGGTTTTTCTTCTACTTCACCACCCATCTGCATATCCTGTCTCATAGCATCTGCTTTAGCTTCGGCATCTTCCATCATACTTTGTAATCTGTCCGCGCCTATTTGCTCTGTAGCTTTTGCTGTAAAGACAAACTCACCATCCGATAACCGTGCAGGTATCGAATCGGAGACTCCAGAACCTGGGCCATCAACTGGGCCAGCTCCTGCGAATTCCATAGCTGTATCCATAACTTTGTCAAACATTACGCTTAACTCTGGATCAGCTTCTAATTTAGTCATTAATGTTGTTTCTTCTTCTGGAGATAATGATTGATCTATAATAAAATCTAAATACTCATCTTCCATTTGTTCGTCAGGCATCATATCCTGTTCTTGCTCTTCCATCATAGGCTCTTCTTCTGTAGGCATCATTATAGCCATTTGAGCATCTACATCTCCACCTTCTGCAAAGGGTACTTTTTTTTCTCTTTCTTTAACAACAGGAGCTACAGAAACAGCTACTCCTACAATTTCATCCATTTGTTTCTTTGTAGATTTTTTCTTTTTTTTCTTTGCCATTAGCTAGTCTCTTTAATTGTTTGTTTAACCGACTGCGGCAGTTGGATCAATCGTTCCAGAGAACTGATCCTCCCCTGGCATCGGTACATTTCCAGTTCCGATGTTGCCACCGCCAGTACCTGTAACTCCAGCGTCTTGAGGTGCTTGAGGTACTTCTCCAACTCCTCCCATTGCTTCGGATTGTTGACCAACGGATTGAGCTTCCTCGCCTGTATTTTGTCCAGCATTTTGCATACCTATTATTTGAGCCATAATAGCTGCTTCTTCAGGATCATTGAGTATTTCATCAGGATCTAAATCTAAGCTATAGGCTAGTTCACTTATTAACTTAGAAATCTTAACAAAAGGAGCAATAGCAGGACTTTGTGCAGTTTGTAAGAACATAGTTAATCTTTGTGATCTTACTTCTTTCTGCATAAGACTGTTTGTTCCAGAAGCATTTATTTCTAAATCGCCTTTAACATCCATATCACCTTCAAAGAACTGCATGTTCCATTGAAAGTAAGCTTCCCCCAAAGGCTTCAATAAAAAGTCATCTAGGTTTTTAACAACAGTTTTAATATTTAAACTCGCTGCACCTAATAGCATTGACATTCCAGAAGCTGTCCTTGTCATACTCTGAACACCTGTTTGTCCGTGTGAGTATGATGGTATTCCTGTTTGTTCATCTGCAAGTTGTCTAAACTTGTCAAACATCATCATATTTTCATTAGATGTGTTTGGAAACTTTAATCCGTGTATAGCTTGACCAGGCATCCCTGCTTGTCTGCGGAATATTTTTCCCGGATATATTTCCATCGACTGTCCACCTACTAAAGCAGACTCATCAATATCAAAGACTACAGAGCCTGATAGAGCTAAGTTATCTACTGCCATTCTTGCGTGACCATTCATCACTTGTTGGCTATCGTCCATATTCTCAGCTACACCAATACCAAAGAAGTTGTAAGGGTTTCTTTCGTATGGGAAAGCGTGATAAGGAATACGATATGGAGTAAAGGGGTTTATTACTGCTCGTAATAATTTATTACCAGTTATCCAAGCATTTATCTGTATTTCATCTAAAGCATCAATATCATCAGGAAGATCAATACCTACTTCTCTAGCATACTCTGCATCCATAATACCCCAATATTCTAGAACTTCGTAGTTTCCTTGATAGTCTTCGCTACCTCTGGAATCATCTTTTAATCTACTTTCAAAATCTTTTTCTTCGTAGTTTGCACCCATTTTTAAACATTCACGAATAGCATCTTCATCAAAGTATGGCATATTACGCAGCTGTCTAAGTTGACTACGATTCATTTTATGTCGGTGTATTACAAACTCACACTCGTCCATGTTAGTTGCTGCAGGATCTGGATAAAAATCCCAACAGCTTACAAATTCTATTCTAGGAACTCTAACTTCTAAAGGATTATATTCTCTTTCACCTTCTTCGGTTTCTTCCCACTTATGTAGTTTTTTATTAAAATTAAACGGCCCTTTGATAAGACCTGTTCCTAACATAGCAGATTCTAATAAAGCATTTCTTATTTCGGAAGATCCACTTGATTCTTCTATTTGATCGTGGATAAGCTTTTCCATTCTCCTTGCAGCTTTTTGTGCAGGGTTTAATTCTAGCTTACTAGGATCAGAGCTATACCCTTCTACTAACATATCATTAGCTTGATCTTCTATAGAGTCTGTAAAGATTCCTTTACCAAAAGTAGCTCCAGCTTTTAGAGTTCTACCATCTCCTTCGTATCCTACATCATAAGGATTTTCTTCTTGTGGAGGATCTTCTAAACGATTACCTATGTTATCAGGAATAGACGTTTCCATTCCTGGTTGTGGATTAGCTGTATCTAAATGCGCTGATCCTAATTCACCTTCAGGGATTTTAGTTTCTGTAACACCTATAGGAAACTTACCAGTTCCAAATATAACATCTACAAGCTGACCAAATGCAGCAAGTACTTTTGTTTTTGTAACCTTTACAAATATTCTAGACTTTTCAGACTCTCTAAACTTAACAGAGTTGCTATACATTCCACGATAGTTTTCATAGGCTCTTAACCATCTGCGCTCATCCATATCTCTTTTGTCTTCGGCTTGAGCAAATCTAGCTTTTATTATTCCTACTAGATTAGATCGCTGGTCTTCTTCAAGTTTTAAAATACTACCTGTTTCGCCTTCAACTTCTTCGTAGATGTTATCTGCTGTTAAAAATGTATTTTCGTTTTCTGCCATTTATTAATATCCAAATGTTGAGTCTGACGGTTTATATATATCCGTTTGTATTCTTAGCCTTCTGTCATACGGATGATCAACTCTTGGTCTGCTCATTAATAAATAACGTAAAGCATCATAAGCGTGATCAGAAGCATTAGTATCTACATCTTCTGAATTAGTTCTAGATAATGGAATACCTTGTAATTCTCTAATTAAATTATTACAATTACTAAATATTTGTAATCGAGGCCTTCCTTCGTGTCGCTTTCTTAAATATTCGTGTATCTGAACTTTACCTGCAACTCTGTTCTTATCTGCTCTTCTTAGCTTATGACCTGCATTGACAAGTGTTTCTCCAATAGTAGGCCCTGAATAACCTGTTCTAGCCCATGCAGCAGTATCTAATACTCCTGGTATAGACTTAACTTCGCTTTCTTCCATATATGTTATCTTATCAGCTAACGCTTTCCCTGTAAGACCTTTCTGGTATAGTTCTCTATATATAATGATGGTCTTGTCTTCGGGATCTACGGCAGCCCATAAACAACAACTTTCTGCGGCATAGCCATAATCTACACCTTTTAATCTTTCCCACCAAGATGGTATTTCAAAAGGAGCTATAATATGTGTTTCTCTTTCAAACTCTGCAAACGCTGCTCCCTCTGCAATATCCCAATTACCTTCAAGTAACTGTTTGCGTTGAACAGCAGGAAGCGAGTTAAGCATCCTTTCATATTCACCATCTTCAGCTAGATAAGGGTTATCCTGTAATCTAGCAGGGATAAATTTTCTTGTAAGTCCATCGTGTCCTCTAAAAGCTTTATTAGACTCTGATGGTAATACATATCTTTTTTTTACCCAATGCGCACCCACTCCACCTGGGTTTGCTGTACATCTAAGATAAGTTTTAAGATTAGGGTCTGTAGTTCTTAATCTAGATGCTAAATAGTTCCAACCAAACTCTGTTGGAAGGTGTGTTATCTCATCAAAGCCTATCCAACTGTATGCTTGTCCTTGATAACGATAAACATCTGAGTCTCTTTCTAAGAATCCAAACTCTATCTTTGCTCCGCTAGGAAAGTTCCAAAGTTTTTCTACTTCTCTAAACTTTGCTCCTTTAAAAGCTTTAGGATAAAGTTCTCTCGACTTATCTATTAATTCTCTTAATTCAGGCATTGACCTTCTAAGAATCAAAGCTCTGTGTACTGAATTGTGGCAATAGCGCAATGGATCTATTAACATTGCATAGCTTTTACCACCACCAGCAGCTCCACCATATAAGACATCCTTTTCTGGTGCAGCTAAAAAATCTTTCTGTGGCCCTTCGTTGGGCATAAACTCAACATAAGAACCTGTGTCATCTAAATGTTTTTGTATAGCATCTGGTAATTGTTTACTTTCTGCTTCAGTAATAACATTAGATGTTAAAACTTTTTTACTTTTATCTAACTCTTTTTCTGCTTTTTTTAAAGATCTCCGCAACTTTGTTACTTTAGAGTTCTTTTTCTTTAAAGCCTTCTGAGCATGTAACGCTGCTCTAACGTCTGATAGTTCAGAATTTTTTGGTCTACCACGTTTTTTTTGTGGAGTTCCGTCCTTCTTTAGTATATAGTTCCCTTGAGCATCTGTCAAGTATTTATTTGGATTTTTTTCCCAATCTTCCATATACTTTATCTACATGTTTCTTTAAGCCCATACGACTGATCTTTCTGCCTGTCTCAGCTTCTAACCAATCAACTCCAATACCTAGACTTATTTCATCTTTATTTACAGCTTCTGCAACTTCTTTAAGTATACTAAGCTCAGAAGG
>VTLG01000870.1_pt1 | contig 27338 bp, 39 predicted proteins | sample 4694571 | NCBI WGS metagenome assembly VTLG01 (sample SAMN12604809, study PRJNA352737) | marine metagenome | biome: ENVO:00000447; feature: ENVO:00000209|ENVO:00000569|ENVO:01000036; material: ENVO:00002151; isolation source: viral sequences binned using virsorter ...
CAAAGACTTTAATCGCTATGTTTCTATGTTGCAGCAGTTTGAGGAAACTGTTGACCGCTCAGTGCAAGCGCCAGAGCAAGACCCAACATCTGTAAACATGACCTTGCCAGTTAAAGCTACACGACTTGGCAAGATGTTAAGTTTTAATTCATCAAGCGGCGATCCAGAAACAACGCTATCCGTATCTGACGTTAGTGGTGCGATCACTAGCGCATCAAATGCGGCCGCATCAGCTACTGCTGCCGCCTCGTCAGCTTCATCAGCAAGCGCATCTGCAACTACAGCGACTACTAAGGCATCTGAAGCAAGTGCATCTGCTACTGCTGCGGCAGCTTCTGCTGCATCTGCTGCGGTTACAATTGCTACTCAATCTAAAGCAGAAGCGGGTACTGACAATGGTGATTTGATGACGCCATTGCGGACTAAACAAGCAGTAGACAGCTACGGTGTTATTACCGCTGATGATGTTGCAACATCCGGTGCCAATAAAATATTGAAACTTGATGGAAGCGGGGCGTTGCCCGCAATTAGTGGTGCCAATTTAACAAATCTACCTATTCCGTCAGGCGGTGGTACGGTTACAGCAACAGCCAGTGGTGCTATTACTACTGGTAAAACTGTTATTTTAAACGCCAATGGCACAGTTAGTGAAGTTGCTGCAAGCTCAGTATCTGCTGCACTTTCAGCGTCTACTTACACCCAATCTGGCGAAACCACCGCAGAGTCCAATGGAATGGACTACGACACAACCGACGATCTTTTTATCTGGGCGGGTAAAAACACCATTTCTGGTTCGAATACTGGTCGCGCATACGCGCTGAACATGAACTCGTCGCTTGTTATAAGCGAGGCGGCTCCTCCCGTACTCATAAACGGTTCGCCCATTGGCACATGGTCGGTCAAGTATTGCCCAGCTATGCAACGAACGCTCATGCACAACCAAAACTCATCAGCGTATGTGACGTTAAACACACTCAATGTTGTCAGTGGCGCAATGAAAGCCAGCAATCAATTGGTCTGGTATTCCGGAAACCGACCTTACGGTACAACAAATTGTTTAGATGCCGATGAGCTTATCTTGGGCTTTGGTACGACAACATCACCGACGGGGCCCAGAATTCGATTTGCCCAAGCGTCGTTGGGAAGTGACGCGAGCGGCGATACTTTTTCTGGCGTAACCAGTGACATTGATGTGGGTGAAGGCGATATGACCAGCCAGACCCACACTTATTATCACCAGTCGGTTCACTTTACTTCTTCAAATAAATGGTTATTGGGCGCTTACAAATACAGTAGCTACGGTTACGGGCTTGGATATTCGGTCGGATACATTGGCGGCAGCGCCGGGTCGCGGACTTTCACTTCGCAAAGCGCTGGAACCATTCCAAGTTCTGGTTCTTATTCAGACCCCCCACACAGCTTTATGGGTGCTGGCGATATTCGCTATGATGCGACGAAGGATCGTGCCTTTGTGTTTGATAGTGAACATTTGTATTCGCTGTCTGTTGGGTCGGACGGTATTCTTAAACAGTCTTCACTCGTTGAAATTCAATCAAATCATCAAGACGGGCATGCCAAAAAAGTAATTAGCATTCCAAACAGCGATCATCTTGTTTGTTTTTTTAACGACCAAAATAACTCAAATAGATTTTCTTATAGGGTTGTTAAGTTTACTCCAGGCGTAGACGCAACCGGTGATATTTTCGTCCTTGAGGGGTCAAATGTAGAAATTACGACTCAGGTAGCTTTGAGTTATACGCCTGTTGCCTACAGTCCCGACGTCGATGGGTTTTTAGCAAAACCGTATGTTTCTAGCGTAGCGCAACCTTTTATTGGTGTGCGTGTCGCACGACAAGTAACCAACATCAAAGCAACTGGCACAACGGAACGTTTCCTTGGCGTTGCGAAAAGCACTGTCAGCGACGGACAATCTGTCGAAATAGCTGTTGCAGGGGCAGTAGTTACAATGGCAGCGGGTGGGATGACAATTGGAGACACCCAATTTGTTCAAAATGATGGCAGTGTTGGAACAACAGATGCTGGATACGGAACCGCTGGTATTGCTGTTAGTGCAACACAAGTGCTTATGGAGTAAAGCATGGCTAATTTTCTTGACCATCAAGGCAACGATTCTGGATTTACAAAAGAACAATGGTGCGAAGCCTTACATCCTCTTATTAAAGCAGAATGTGAAAAACGCATTTTAATTATTATGCCAGAGTGGAAACAAAGAAATACAATCGCTGATTTATGGAGCGATGATGAGGCTGTAGAAGCTGCTGCTGCGGCAGAATGGGCAAAGGTTACGGCATTGCGAGCAAAATCAAATGAGATTGAAACTGGCTTGCCATCAAAGACTGATGCTGAAGTTTTAGCTTTTGACCCAAGTGATGACGCGCATTGGGAATAGTGTGGAACTTTCGCTTGAAATGATTGTGAGCATCGGTGCTTTGTTTGCTTCAGTTATCACAAGTTTCGTCGTAACAAAGACTAAGGTGCAAGATTTAGATGAGCATGTAAAGGATGCCACAAAACGGTTAGCGCAATTAGATAGTCGTTTAGATAAAAACGATACCGCTACAGATTTGGTCGGGCAGAAACTGCATGTTATTGCCAACATGATGGACCCTAAAGAACGTGAGATAGAACATCGACGCTCTGAAAGACAAATGGTTTTGTTGGAAGAAATGCGACGCGATCTTGATGCACATCGAGCAGAGTATTTAAGCGCACACAATGGACGCCATTTGCCAGTGCCATCATTAGAGGAAAAAACAAATGATTGATTGGGGTGAGCTAAACTTTAAACCGCATGAGTTTGCCTGTCAGTACTGTCCTAAAAATAAAAACTGCAATGGCCATGATGACAATATTATGGATGAAAAATTTATTAAAGCGTTGCAAGAAATACGCACAAGCTACGGTCGCTCAATGGTTATCAGTTCTGGATATAGATGTGCAGCGCATCCTGTGGAAGCTCGCAAGATAAATCGCGGTGGTAAACCGGGATCGCATTACTCAGGCAAAGCAGCAGACATTCGGTGCAGCGGAACTGAAGCATTGACACTGTTAAAGGTCATCATGCAATATCCGAAAATCACGGGGGTGGGTATTCAGCAAACAGGTCCGCATTCAAAACGGTTTATCCATGTGGACACACTAGAAGATTATCCCCGGCCAAATTTATGGAGCTATTAAAATGCAAGCTATTATCTCGCGATTCAAAGAGCCATCGAGCTATGCAGCACTCACGGGTGTGTTAGCTTTGGTTGGCATCAATGTTGATCCCGGTTTAATGCAGCAGATTAGCACGGCATTGGCCGCGATTGCTGGCATTGCTGGGTTCTTCTTAAAAGAAAAAGGCGAGCAATAAGTGAATGCTTGGCTTGTTATTGCGTTACTTGCCGGAACCATTGCAGCGCTTGGCGGGGCCATCTGGTTGGGGCGGCACTTGCAGAAGGGTACGCAAGCGAAGAGCGCAGCAGAAGCTCAAGAAAAAATGTCTAAGGTTAAGCCTCGTAATGTTAGTTCCACTGCAAAGCGCTTGCGTAGTGGAAAGTTTTAGCGCGATATCTGGGGCCGCGTCACTTGGTTCTGCTTACTTCGATTACAAAACGGCCGAAAGTTCTGAGCCTGTTCTAATCAAGCCGCCGCTTGTTACATACGATTCGAATTTTATGGAGCAAGCAGCGGAAGAATTAGAACGTATGCAACCGCCATGTGCGCGGGACGTTGTAACTTTAAACTGTTCAACGATAACACGTATGATGCTGGACTACGGCGAATTGAGAGAAAAGATTAAATCTCTTGATAAAGATTAATTCTTTTTAGAGTTCTTTATTGCCGTAAACTCTATAGCCAGATCACACATCACATCTTGATCGTATCCTGCCTCGATGAATGATTGAGCGTAGATAAGCGCACTTTCTTCATCAAGCCCAGACTCTACTAACGCATCGTATATTTTTATGATCAATGTGTTAGCAAGATAAAAAGCGTTTTCTTCTTCTTCTGGGTTTAGCTGTTCAATCAGCTTAAATGTTTTTAACTCAGAGGTTTCCATAAGTTTCTCCTGTGTTTGGGTTTGGTCTGGGACCAGTGATTAGAGAAGGCTTACCCGCATAGCTTTTGCCCCTACTCGTAGCCTTAGATATCGGTCTGTTACAACGTTTTCGCGGAACCAATAACAAGACATCACTGTTTTAAAGGATTCCCAGTCGATCCTACTTCGCAAAAGGAGTGGCAAAAGCTAAAATGGTATATCGTCTGCGAGATCATCAAGTGATTGGTTGGCTTGTACGGATGAGACAGATTGCACTTGGTCCTCTGTACTGTCTCCGCGTGGATTAGATAGACGGTGAATTGATCCCTCGTATGGTGGGATTTTGATTTCTGTTATCTTCACTTTGGTGCCGTCATCTTTCTGATAAGAGCGATAGATAACCTGCCCAACAACCCTAACCAAATCTCCTTTCCGTAAACCCTTGGCGGTCTTTGTAACATATGGACTGGTGCTGACAACAGTATGCCATTGCGTGATCTCTTTCCATTCTTTGGATTCTTTGTCCTGATAACGCTCTGACGTAGGTATGGTGAGCGTAACCTTTTGCCCACCATTGTTGAAATCAAAATACTCTGGGTCTCTACCCAAGCGACCAATCAAGTCCACGCGGTTCATGTTCTGGCTCATTTAACTAATTCCTTCTTGAGATTTAAAAGTTTTTTCCATTTGTCAGACAGCACAGGATTGGATCGAATGACCTGTGTTTGTCCCTCCAACTTCTCAGTGACAGCTTCCCATGCAGTAACAGGATTGTCTGCCTTGGGAAATCGTTTGAGAATTTCTGTAAGATACTCGTCAAGTTTCTCGATAGTATCTTGCATCTTGATTGCAGATATAACTTCATCTGCGCTTGCAATGCTGCCGCCATGCAAACCAAGCATAGCCAGCGCTCGGCCAACAGCAGATGTTTCGCAGTTCTCAAGTGCCGATGTAGCATTGACACCCTTGCCGCTGCGTACCTCTTCAGCGTGTCCTGTCGCAACAATACCCCCGCTTCTTTGGTGGATGGTTGCTTTCATGCGGACATAGTTATCATCAGCGTGCAATAACTCGGTAGTAATACCCATGTCGATCTGAAAAAACTTTCGGAAAGCGTCGATGCGATCAACGATCTCCATATATTTTTTACCGCCACGGACTTGAATGCCGCCGCCGTCCTTACGCTTTTGCTCAAGAGCAACTTGCGCTTTTTGTAACGGGGTTAGCTGTTCTGATTCTTTACTCACTGTCAGCCTCCTTGAGTTTGTAAGTAGCAAAGACTTTGCCTTTGCCGTGAGTGTGAAACGTAAGGATGTTGTGGCCTTCCTTACGCAATTCAAAAATCCGGCCGGCCAAACGCAAGCACCCGAAATCTTCGTATGCCTGTGCGGGGGTGATGCTTTTGCCTTCTAAAAGGTGGGACAAAATCATTTCGTTTTGTGTCATAATTAACTCCTTGCCCAATGTGGAATGGAAATCTCTTGAAGCTTTTGTGGATAGGTGGGCCAATGGTCTAACTCAACACATTCCTTCCACTGTTCAAGGCCCTTACGCATAAGGCTTTCGCCATCTGCAAGACTGTTTTCATCCAGTTCATAGAATGAAATCGCATATGGTTCTTCGCGTTCGACAGCTATGAACACAAACTGATGAGCTTTTTCGTGCGCCATCAAATACCATGCGGCTTGCAAGTGGTATCCATAGTTGGCGCAACTGCGGCTGAACGCATCCTTGCTTGCATCCGCTGTTGTTTTTAAATCAATGATGGTTCCAGCCGATTCATCAAAGACATCAAAGCGTGCCTTGCATTGAAGGCCGGTGTGTTCGTGTTTGAAAAAACTGCTGTATTCTTTGACAGCAGAGTTGGACAAGATCATAGATCGCGCAAGCGAGTTAGATAGAACTGCATCTGTTATGCGCTCGACCTTTTCATAATCAGGTGCCGTAAGTATCAATTGATTGTTTGCCTCGGCCTCTGCTACTGCGTCTTTCCATTTGTTGCCGCGCCGATTGTCAGGTCCACACAAAAAGGTTTCGGTAAACTTGTGTGGCTCAAGCAAGGCTTGATGTATAGCAGTGCCAAGCTCCATTGCATTTGTTGCTGGCGTAGGAATTAATGCATGGGCTGGGCTTTTGGTAATCATGCGCCATACCTGACTGCGTGATATGGCGTTGTGATTCCGGTAATCGGTTTCGGATATAAATCCATGCTCATGCTGCATCGTTTTTCCCCCAGTCAGAAACGTGGTCGTTGTCGAGTTCAAGGCTAACAAAGTCGAAAAGATCAGAGACACGCTCGATGGCGTTGATCACTAAAGCGTTTGGTACGCTGTGCTTTACATCGGGTAGCCCGTCGATCTGAACCTTGAGTGCTTTGAGCAATCGGTTGATAGCCTCTAAATCTTTTAGGGCTTCTTGCGCTGGTGTGTTGTTGGTTGGTCCTCTCATAATTTTCTCCTTGTTGAAACCTGGGCATCTCCTAACGAGTTGCCCATAGTAGCTGAATGAGTGCAACGTTGCAACACAATTAGTGCATTGTTGCAATAAACTTCCAAGCGGCTATCCGCCGCTCACCGCCTAGCGGCGGCGGATAACCGTGCCGGAAGTTATTTGTTATAGTTTTTGATTAGGTCTTTGAATTGTCGCGCGACTGCGCTGCGTTCGTGTGTGGCGACTCCGCTACGTCGCGCGGGTTTGTTTTTGATTTGGCGTAGTGCGTCCTGTAGCCGTTCGACTTTGCGAAGGTGAGGCCCGACCTTTTCCCATATGTCAGCGATGCTGGGGTAGCGTGGCCATTTGTAGGTCTTGATGAGTTCGTCGGCGGCATCGCGTAAGATTGGATACGGAACCGTTTCGAATGTACGGATGTATTGCTCCAAGGTGTCTGTTGGTGGGGGTGATTGGTTTAAACACACAGCAATGTAATCTAAGAAACCACCAAGTTGTTTCGCAGTAGCAGGTTCGCTTCGATCATTCAGAAAAGTTTCGGTGTCTTTGATCAGCGATGGAGATAATCTCCGCTCCGGTATGTTGTGCGCTCCGCAATGATGTCCGATCAAGTGCATCAAGTATTCGCTGCCGTCCTGTCGATCGGTCGCCTGTATCTGCTGATTCGATTTCGTCACTGTAGTCGTCATGCCAGCACTCCTGTGTAAGCCACGTTGATGGATGTTTGATAAACTTGATTGGCTTATTCGTTACCTCACAATATTTTTGATAGTGCGATAATCCGTGCAAGAATGCAACAGGATCAGCATCATTAATTACCCGTGCAAAAATTTGGCTGGCTCGTTTCTTGCCAACCTTGCGAGGGTATTTGTCCCAGAAAAAATCAAACGTCATGAGCATATAATCTTCCTCCTCTTTAGTTCTTTCCTCTTTACTATGGACCTGACAAACTTGTCGTGTCGCACCTGACATATTTGTCGTATCACTTTGCATCCACGGATGCTCTAAAAAATAATAGATGTTGGTTTGTTTTTTGCCACGCGTTTGAGTTTCAATAAGTTTATTGTCGACAAGCTCACGCACATATCTTTGAACACTACGCAACTGTAACCCAACCGCATCGCACAAGGTTTGTTGCGACGGAAAACAATGGTCACTTTTGCCAGCGTAGTACGTTAGTTGTGCGTATATTATTTTAGCTTGGGGTGATACGGTCGCTTGGCACATGAGCCAAGTAGGAATACAGGCGACTTTGGAACGTCTGTATGGTGTTATCCGCAAGGTCTTTCCTCCGTGGTTTTGTGATGACCTCAACTTTTGTTCCGGTTGTTGCTTCGATGATTGCGTATTTAAGTTTCCATAGCGCAGTAGCTGGCGTGCCATTGCGTATGTAGCCCTTGCAATCTTGTAAATGAAACTGTCGTGCCGCATTGTTTTCTATTCTCATAAAAGCAAAATCAATAACAGCACGGCCAACCTTCTGGCCATTCACAACAAGATCATAACGAACTTGTCTGCGTAGCCTGTCGATTAAACCATCTTGTTGAGCAAGCTCAAGAGCAAGCCAGTATTCTGCTTCCCATTTAGAATGGAAATGAACACCATCAACGCGAACAAACTTATTGCGATATTTCGCAGGGGATAAGTTTGGCATTGTGTTCTTTTAAAAAAGCTAAAAGCTCTGGTGTTGGGTACCGTTTGTGTTCCGGTTCATTGTGTCCGGTAAGAATTGCTTTGACCTGGTACCGATCAAGCACATCATAATCTAATTGCAAACATAAACTAAGTGACTTGATCCATCGTAATAACATTAATGCAGATGGGCGTTTCAAACCGCACTCCCATTTGCTGACCAAGCCATCGGCACAATCAATAATTACATCAAGATCGCGTGATGGTATTTGTAATTCACGCCGTCGATCTGCCAGTTGTTTACATAAATCAGGCCAACTATCTATTGGCGGTTGCATATGTAATCCATAACACGTTGCGCGGCACGTTCAGTTGGCGCTGAAGCATGGTTACTCCAGCGCCAAAAGGTAGAACGTGGTAAGCCAGCACCTACAACAGCATCAACTAATTCAATATTGTATTGCTGGCAAGCGATTAACAATTGGTTGAGGTATGTGTTTAGCATTCAACATAGGTAATGCATCAATGCAACACTGTCAATCAATTGCAATATCCCTCTGCATACATTTGTAAGGGATATTATTTTCGATAAGAAACTGGCGATGCCGTTTTAAGATAGGCCAAAATTGTTTGTTGCTGAAATGCAACGGTCTATCTGTATCAAAGGCATTGATATGCAACTCACCTTTATCGTGCAGGTAGTGCAGTGTTTGCCAATGACTCGTTATGGTTGTCACAAGCATCGAGGCTCCTCAAAAGTTCACAATGTGATTCGTACCAATCCCGATACTCTGTATCTTTTATCGGGTCATCACCATCTGCAATGTCTTTAACATGTGCAGCAAACTCAGAAATTAAGAAGCCATTCAGATTGTTAAGCCTGAATTTTTTCGCCATGTGATACTCCTGTTGTGGTTAAAAAAAACCCTGCCGCTCTGTTGAAGAAAGGGAAAAAGACAACAGAGCGACAGGGAAGTGAGCGCCAACGGCAATCAGCGCGGGAGGAAACGAATTGGTTTAGAGATTAAACAATATTTCAGAGCCAATAAGCAAGACTAAAACCATGCCTAATAACGCCATGATTATAAACATGCCATCACTCATTGTATTCAATCTCCGCAATGTATGTGCAACGTGGACACGCATCAATACTACTATACCGTAAATCAATGCCGGGTTTAACTTTGCCATACAAGTTTATGGATACTGCCCCAGTGTTCTGACACAAGGGGCAGGTATCCTGCTTTTCTAAGCTGACAGTTTTTCGGACCAATGATGCGACCTTTGCATTTTAGCTACATCAAGATGACGTAAACGTCTGGCATCTGGCGAAGTGGTATCGCTGTGCGTAGCCCAACGAGTAGCCCCATTGTACACAGAGTACATATTGTCACCAGAAAATGAGCGTTCAGTATCGTAAGCATCCATAAGAGCATCGAGTCGTTTTTGATTTGTAAGAACACGGTTGCCCTTTGAATCACGGCGAGGTTGCCAAGCAATCGTATGCCTGTATAGATTTTCTACTTCAGAGCGTCGAAGGTTGTTAGCTTTCATAAGCGTACGAAACTCTGACTCGCGCGTTTGAAATGTATTGATACCTTGTGCAATGACGCGACTAGCTGAACCGTAATCAAGCCTATTATTTGCACCATGCCGCCCGTACATACGGATGCTGAAGTCTTTGGTGGTGCATCCATTCAAGCACCACAATCTATAGCCAGTAAATGTGACTTGCCATGCCCAGCTATTATCAACGCTGTCATGTACATCAAGCATCAGTTCGGTAATGTCACCAATTTCCGGTTCAATTTTGTAGTTCGGAAATATAATCTGGCGATGAATGCGACCACCATTGTGATGCACAGTATCTTTGATTGATACACCGTCAAGATTTACATTGTCATGCAAGACATGGTTGAGCGTTTCAAGGTTGTTCATGTATCCCTTGACTGCTGTGCGTGGTCCGATACGACCAACGATTTGATTCGTGTCCATACGTTTCACAGCGCGACCGAAACGAGCAGGTATAGGTTCACCCTCTTCAGTTTGTAAGCTGCGGGTTTCGAATGGGATATCGAACTTGGAAAGATCGTGAATGTCAGTTTGAAATGTTATGCCATCGGGCATTGTGTTACTCCTTAAAGGTTTGATAAGAGAGCTAGAAGATCAGCGTCCGCCCTCACCCCCCGGCGGGGCGGCGCTGACCTTCTAGCTTTGTTATAAACTTTACCTCCTGTTGTTGTTAATCACAAAGTGCAACCAAGGCTCCGAAACCAACGAGTGGTGCGAAGAACCCGATTGTTAGTAGTACGTGGCCATGCTGTAGAGCTTGGTCTGGTGCCATGGCAACGATGAATGGGAGTGAGCATACCAATGTGGTACACAGTGCAAGCGTAATGAAAGCTAAAGTCTTCATAAGAACTCCATGTTATGTGACACGACAGTGGTGTCATGTCACTGTTGAACGTGTTAATCAGTGCAATGGTGCAACAGAATAACATACTTGTTTTAACTTGTAACTATTTGATATCAAAGCACACAGGAAAAGTGCGTTGACCTGTGCTAAAAATTATCTGCCATACATACAGGGACTCGACATAAGGTGAAGGATTTTGAAACCCCTAACGTCAAGTTACATGTGATTCAATTGATCGCCCATAAGTTTGGGGTCATGCCACATGAGGTGGATTGTAATCAGCCTATCGATCAGCTTGATATTGATAGCTTGGATGTTGTGGAAACATTCTTTGATCTTGAGCAGCGATTCGATATTGAAATACCTTACAATCTAAATGAGAAAAGAGTTGGTGAACTTACGGTTACAGAGATTGTGGACATGGTAGAGGAAGCAGTTGATGCCCGAACCAGTGAAATATAAAGCCTCTGAGTTGGATGCATTGGAGGCCAAGCTTACTCACAAGCAACGTCAGTTGGTGGTTAATGTTGGTCTGATGGGTATGTCAGGTGCGGATGCTGCAAGAGAAGCGGGATACAACGGCACCAACCACACAGTGATTGCCAGCAAAACCCTTGCAAAGCCTCATGTTGCGGAGTACTTGCAAGCGTTGTTGATGAGCCAGTTATCAGCGCGTGGTGGTACTGCGTTGCATGTCATTGATAGGTTAATGAACACTGCCCGAAGCGAATACGTGCAGCTAGAAGCAGCCAAAGATATGGCTAATCGGGCAGGTTGGCAGCCACCTGAGCGTAAACAGGTGACAGTACAGGGTGATGTGTCGGTTAAGATTGAGTTGGACTAACGTTTGCGGAGCAAAAACTCCACAGCACCAGCAACCATAAAGGTACCGACAATCAAAGTCATATACATCAACAGGTCTATTAATCCGTTGAAGTGATCGATATTTACATCAACCATCTGTAAAATCCCTTACATTGTTCGCCACGGTCGCTCACGGGTTGTGGCCACGGTCGCTCACGGGCATACCCTACCACAACTTATCGCGTAGCGATTCCGTTTTGTTACACAAAAAAAAGAGGACGGAGCCGAAGCTCCGCCCTCGGTGGGGACTACCCGGCGTTGCCGTAGCGGTTCAGATAGTCGCTGATATCTACCGCTGCTTTCTTCTCCTCCTGTTGCTGATCGTAGTAGTATCCGTTGAAGTGGAAGTAGACCGACTGGCAAATCTCAGCCCACTCGATTAATGCGTCGTACTTTGCTTTGGCTTTGTCTGCTGTATGGCAGGCTTTCGCGACTGCTTCATCGGTGACTGTGCTGTCGCCTGGGACCGGGTTCTGATGAAGGCTGACTGTGCTAGCTGCATATGCTGCTGACTTTTCCATCCAGTCTTTCGCTCGGTCGATTGGGCTTCCGGTGATGCCCTTCTTATCGGTGAAGGATTTCTCAACCGGATTGATGAAGTTGTACTCCAAGACTCGTTTCAAGTCTGAGTTGAAGTCCCTATCGGTTGATGGTTGGTAACGTTCACGATCCTTTTCGTTGTTGTCGATGATGTTGTTGTTGTCGCTCATTTGAGCGAAGAGTTCGATCATGGAATCGATAAGACGTTGCTTGTTGGAAACTTTCTTAGCCATTGTAATAACTCCGTATGTTTTGTTACACAGGCCCCGAAGGGCAAGCGCGTCAACCCCCAGCAAGAGGGGTACTTGTCTACCCCCGACCCGGTCCCCGCAGGGGAGTGGTGCGGGAGGGGGTATACTAGGACCCCTGCTGGGGGAGGATGCGATTGACCTTTGGGGTCTGTGTTTACAAAACGTAGGAGTTGTGGAGATGGCTAAGAAAGTTGGAGACAAGCGAGTCGTTCGATGGAATGATCGAACTCTTCGTTCAAATGATATGTAGATGTAAAGTCGTTTTACGTAGTAGTGATGTGAACGTTGCGGGCCTACGGTATTTGTTGTTGCAAGATTGTTATGTTGTTGTATAGCGTTGTGGGGTTAAAAACTCGTTATGATATTTTGCAAATACACTTCACCCCACAAAATTTTTCTGAAAGGCAAAAATGAAAGCTGACATTGAGGAATTGAAATCAAGGCTTGCTACTCTTCGTGGTCGCCTTGTTCCGCAGATGGGCATGGTTAGTTACGTCCGTCAGTTTGAGAGTCGTGTGACTCAGCTTGAGCGCGTGATAACGCAGTTGGAGCGTGAAGTTGCACCGTTGATTGAGAATGAGCCAGCCAAGCCTAAGCGTCGCGGTAGACCGAAGAGTGCCGGGAGTTAAGGGCAGGTATAGACGTTGGTACGCAGTAGAGCCGGATGATGGTCGTGATTATGAAACGATTATTGCGTATTTGAATATGTCGATGAAGAAGGTGGAGCGTCGTTATGGCATTGAGGTAAAGCGGCGCACGATAACGAAGGAGCGTGGTACAGACATTTCTCCCATTACAGCGAGGCGCATGTATTGGATAATGGAAGGGCGAAGCTGGGAGCGTGAGGAGGACTGATGCCTGATATTGTTTACAAGCCAAGTGGTGATGTTAGTCGCAAGTTTATGAAGTCGGAGGCATTTGTCCGGGGCATACGTGGTCCGGTAGGTAGCGGCAAGAGTGCCGCATGTTGTGTTGAGTTGTTTCGCCGCGCAAGCCAACAGGCTGTAAATCCAATTACGCAGAAGCGTCAGACACGCTGGGCGATTATACGGAATACATTTCCAGAGTTGCGTACAACGACTGTAAAGACATGGCTGGATTGGTTTCCGGAAAATGTCTTTGGCAAATTTAACTGGCAACCTCCATACACTCACATGATTCGTTTTGCGGATATGGAGATGGAGGTTTTATTTTTGGCGCTTGATAGGCCCGATGATGTCAAGAAACTGTTGAGCCTTGAGTTAACGGGAGCGTTTATCAATGAGGCAAGAGAGTGCAACAAAAGCATTATTGATGCCGTTACGATGCGTGTGGGCAGATATCCAGCGGTCAAGGACGGGGGGTGTACATGGTCAGGATGTATCATGGACACCAATAGTCCCGAGGATGATCATTGGTGGGCCATTATGGCGGGTGACATGCCGCCGCCCGACTGGATGACAGATGAAGAGCAGATGACATTAATCAAGCCGGATGGCTGGGAGTTTTTTACACAGCCGCCAGCAATGCTTGAGCAAAAAGATAATGATGGCCGCGTATCGTCATATGAGTTGAATAAAAACGCGGAGAACATAAAGAACCTAGACCCAAGATATTATCCCCGCATTCTTGAGGGTAAATCTAAAAACTGGATTAACGTTTATGTCTTGAACCGTTATGGCACAACGGAAGAAGGCAAGACGGTGTATCATGGTTTCCGCGAGGATGTGCATGTTCAGGATAACCTGAAGGTGTTGCCAAATGTAGAACTGCTATGCGGTATCGACTTTGGTTTGACCCCGGCATGTATTATTGGACAGCGCGGTGCTAATGGTCAGTGGTACATACTGCGTGAGATTATAGCGCAAGACATGGGTGCGCGGCGTTTTGGTGAGCATATTTTACATGTGGTAAGCCGTGAATATCCTGAGCATTACCTGCGTGGTTGGGGCGATCCAGCGGGTGACATACGCGCACAGACAGATGAAACTACACCGTTTCAGATGTTAAATGCAGCGGGGCTAACGACAATTTTTCCCGGCCCCACAAATGATCCTGCGGAGCGCATTGATAGCGTTGAAAATGTTTTGGGGCGTATGGTTGATGGCGAGGCTGGGTTTATTATTGATCGTAGTTGCCGAATGCTTATCAAAGGTTTTATATCTGGATACCACTATCGTCGTTTACAGGTATCTGGTGAAAGCCGATATGAAACCAAACCAAATAAGAATAGATACAGCCATCCACATGACGCACTGCAATACCTAATGACAGGTGCGGGTGAGGGGCGTCGATTAAAGAAGACAACGATGGGCGGCAAACCGCACATTGCTAAAAGTGATTTTGATATTTTTGATCGCATGAGAAGTCGAAAACAACGCGCGAGCAGTCGCTGGTGAGAATTATTGAGGGTTGGTTTATCACGTTTGCTGATACGCCGCCGGGACCATTGCAGGGTTATGGCTTAATTAAAAAAGGCTACAGGCATATTGTCCTGACACGTTATGACCCTGTGTCAGAGTCGTTTGTTGTATTTGAAACAATGCATGGTGGAAGCAAAGTCGGTGTGTTGACACTGTACCAATGGGACTTTGTGATACGGCATTCGACTGAAACTTTTATAATTACAACAGATATAAACCCGGCAAAGATGCTTTTGCCGAGGCTTTTGACCTGTGTTGGTGCTGCAAAACATCACATTGGCGTTAGATGGCCCTTAGTTTTTACACCGTGGCAACTTAGAAGTGCGTTGCTCAAACATGATATGGCAAGCAAGTTTGATATCGATGCTGAAATCGAGGAGTTAGAATAAATGGCTTACGGTAAATCCTACGGCTCAAAAATGAAACCAAAGAAAAAAGTTATGAAAAAGAAAAAGAAGAAAATGAGATAATGGGAGGCGGCGCACCATCCCCGCCGCCGCCTGATCCAGAGCTTGAGCGTCGACTTGCTGAGCAACGGGCTGAGGCCGAGCGGCTGAAACAAGAAGAGGAGGCGCGTGTCGAGCGTGAGAAACAAGCTCGCTTGCGCGGGCTTCGTGGCGCTTCTGCATTGTTTGGCAATCGGTTTACCGGATTTGCTGATGACGGAACAACGACAACGCCAACAACTGATACGCTTGGTAAAGGCTAATGGCTACTCGTGCTGATAAGTCTAAGATGAAATGCAACAAGCCCCGCCGTACTTCCGGTGGGTCTAAGAAGTTTGTTGTAAAAGCATGTAAGGGTGGCAAGGAAAAGATCGTTCGATTCGGTGATCCGAATATGAAGATCAAGAAAAGCAATCCGGCTCGACGTAAATCATTCCGTGCTAGGCATCGCTGTTCAACTGCCAAGGATAAATTTACAGCACGATATTGGAGTTGTAAGGCTTGGTAGCATGAAATGGGTCATTGTAATTTTAATGTGCTGTAAGTTTATGCCTCACGAAAAAGATGCAATTGAAATTGACGGGTACGCGGGAAAACCATTGGTGTTTACGGGTATTGATAAATGTCAGGCGCATGTAAAACAAAACTACGTGATGTTGTCGCTATTTGCTCAAAGTCGGTTTCCCGGTAAGGCGGTAAAATCCATACATTGTTTTGAGAGGTCGGAGATTTGATGCATGCCCAAAGACGCATGTTATAGAAAAGTAAAAGCACGGTACAAAGTATTTCCGTCAGCTTATGCATCTGGTGCTATTGCCAAATGCCGAAAGGTTGGTGCTGCGAATTGGGGCAACTCAAAGAAAAAACGTAAGCGTAAGAAATAATGGCCGTACGCAAAACAAAAAAGGGCGCTGCCTTACGTCGTTGGTTTCAAGAAAAGTGGGTAGACGTAAGAACAGGCAAGCCTTGCGGTAGACGTAAAGGTGAAAAACGTGGCGTTCCTTATTGTCGGCCTAGCAAACGTGTAAGTAGCAAGACACCTAAAACATCTGGTGAAATGTCATCTTCTGAAAAGCGGAAGAAGATACGTGAGAAAAAACGTTTAGGACAACCCGCAGGTAAACCCCGTCGCGTAAGTGCAGCGCGTAGAAAAAGGAAAAAGAAGTAATGGCAAAAGGTGTAGCGCATTATTTTCGTGACGGCACACGGCATCGTGGCGGCACACATAAAATGCCAAATGGTCAATTACATTCTGGCTCGAAACACAATAAGTCCAGTAAAAGACTTTATCACTTCAAAGACTTGAGTGAAAAAGCCAAGGCAAAAGCCAGAAAGAAAAAGAAAACCTAATGGAATACGAAGAAAAATTTAAAGAGATAAAGGCACGCTGGGAAAAAGCCCAGAAGCGAGCCGATACCTTTATTCAAACTTGGGAAGAGTGTTATGAGTTTACACAACCCAACCGCCCCTCTTTTTATACAGAAGTCGAAGGTGAGCGGCGCGATCATCGTATCTATGACAGTTCGCCAGTTACATACACTCAAGAGTTTGCCAACAAGATGCAGTCGGGCCTTGCGCCAAGTGGATCGCGTTGGGCAACCTTTACAGGTGGATCAGCATTAGATGACGATCAACGTCGTCGTATACAGCCTGAGTTAGATCAGATAACCGCAACCGTTTTTGATGCTATCAATGAAAGTAATTTTGCAGATAGCTTAAATGAAGTGTTGATGGAATTATCTTTAGGCACAAGCGGTTTGCTTGTAAACGATCCCGGTAGAGGCCGACCCATAAATCATATTGCTGTTCCGCTACCAGCACTTCGCATTGATAATGGTTGGGATGGCAAGGTTGATACTGTTTTCCGTACGCAAATGATGCGGCCTGATGACCTACAGTTGTGCTGGGGCAAGAATGCAGTTGTACCGGAAAAGATGCGAGGCGAGGGCAACCAGCATAAATATTTTAAGATACGCGATGTTGTCTATCGTGATTGGTCAGTAAAAGGTACGCCAACTTGGAATTACTGCGTCTATTGTGATGGCGATGATTCCATGTTTATTTTTGAAGATAAGTTTAAAGGCCGGGGTGCTAACCCGTGGATTATTTCACGCTGGTCTACCTATAGCTCTGAGGCTTATGGGCGCGGGCCTGTGTTCAATGCGTTGGGTGATATCAAAGCATTGAATCTGACAATGCAGTTGATCTTTGAAAATGCTGAGATGTCGATCACTGGTATGTGGACTGCGATTGATGACGGCGTTTTAAATATGGACACGGTTACGTTTGTACCCGGTGTTGTTTTGCCTGTCGGTCCAAATGGTGGAATACAGCCTTTGCAACCGGGTGGCAGCTTTGATGTGTCTATGTTGATCTTGAAAGAGATGCGCCAAAATATTCGCAAGGCATTGTTTGCTGACACCCTTGGTGCGCCAGAAGGTACACCAATGAGCGCGACTGAAGTTGCCCAACGTATGTCTGAGCTTGCCCGAACAATCGGCGCACCGCTATCACGGTTATGGAATGAACTCTTTGTTCCGTATCTTGAGCGTGTTGTTTATATTTTAAACAAGCGTAAAGATATAGATTTACCTTTGTTGGACGATAAGGTTGTTAGCATTGTTCCACAAAGTCCATTAGCTCGTGCTTCACGCAATGAAGACATTAGCCAACTTGTAAATTTCTCTCAGGTTGTTGGCAGTACCTTTGGACCTCAAATAGCAGCGCTGTATATGAAGGATGACAAGATTATTGAATACCTTGCCGACCTTTACAGCATCCCTGCTAATTTGATAAGAAACAGTGCGGAACGTGAACAGACAGCGCAACAGCTAGGGCAAGCTGCTACTGACTTACAATCCGCTGGTGTTGATCCAACCGCTGCCCTGCAACAGGTAATGCCTTGAAGTTAGACGGTCTAAATTTTCCTATTGAATTCGAAAAGAAATTAGACAGCGCATTTAAGACGACCTTCAACGACAAACCCGGTGAAATGGTTATTGATTACCTGCGTAAACTGACGCTGGACACTACATGTGTGCCGGGGGCAAATACCAATGAAGTGTTGATGCGCGAAGGCGCTCGTTGGGTTGTTGGAATAATCTTAGAGCGTATTCACAGAGGACGTAATCCTAATGTCGGAAACCTTGGCGAAACCGGAAGAGACGCAAACCCCCACAACTACCGACTCGACAGTTACTTCGGAAACACCGGAGACAAACGAAAGTCGGCCTGAATGGCTACCTGAAAAGTTTAAATCGCCGGAGGAACTTGCGAAAGCATACGGCGAGCTTGAGACGTGGCGAATGAAAACGAAAGACGAAGCGGTTGCTTTGTTTAAGGAAGAAGTCGCGCAAGAGCAGTCTGCCGTTGCAAATGTTCCAGATGATGCATCTAAGTATGAGTTTAAATACGATACGTCTATTTTGCCAGAAGGTATAAACTTTGATGCGGAAGCACCAGACCCAATGCTTGATTGGTGGCGGGATCACTGCTTTCAAAACAAACTTCCGCAAGAAACTTTTGAAACCGGGATAAACGCATTTCTTAAAGCTGAGGCTGAAAGCATCACGAATCCCGACACTGAGATCGCGAAGCTCGGAGAAAGTGGTGAGCAAAGGTTTCAGTCTGTTATTAAATGGTTGAATGGCACCCTGAGTGTAAAGGCAATGGAAACCATTAATAAACAACCAATGAATGCGGAATACATAGAAGCGCTTGAAGAGATTATTGAAAAAACAAACGGGCGTGTTCCAGAAAATACTGCTGTTGTTTCTGCACAGCCATCCTTAACGATAGATGACTTGAAGCAAATGCAAAGTCAGCCGGGTTATTATCAAGGTACAGACAAGGCATTAATCAAAAAAGTGCAAGAGGGTTACGCCAAACTTCTTTGACAAGTGCGTTGCAGATGTATCTGGGTTTACATCAATAATGCAACGTCGGCCCCTCTATCGTTGTGTGGCCCTGTAAAGGATTAACCACCTCCAACGTTTTTAGGGATCAACCGCTTTAGTTGGTCACTCAATCTTTGGAGATAATCCTATGGCATTAGCCAATGATATTGATGACGCTTTTGTAAAGCAGTTCGAAAGCGACGTTCATCTAGCCTATCAACGCATGGGCGCGAAACTTGTTCCGACTGTCCGGACAAAGACAGACATCACTGGTTCCAGCACCACTTTTCAAAAAGCGGGTGTTGGCGCTGCGGCAACTAAATCACGCAATGGCGATATTCCGATTGTGAACCGGGATCATACGCCTGTGGAAGTCACGCTGACCGACTTCTACGCTGGTGAGTACATTGACCGTCTTGATGAGCTCAAAATTAATCATGACGAGCGCATGGTTGCAGCACAGTCAATTGCTGCTGCAATGGGGCGTAAATCGGATGAGCTTATCATTGATGAGATTGACACCAATGCAAGCAATGCTACTTCCTCTTCGGGGGCCATTACGCTTGCAAAGGTTGAGCAAATCTATGAGTCATTCGGTAACAATGATGTTCCCGATGATGGTCAACGTTTCCTTGTCGTATCGCCCCAAGGCTGGACTGACCTTCTTGGAATTGATCAGTTTGCTAACGCAGACTATGTCTCTCCTGAGAATGTCACATGGCCGGGATCACAGAACACAATTAAATACTGGTTGTCGTTCTATGTGATGCAGCACTCTGGATTGAACAAATCAAGTACCACGCGTACTTCAATTGCCTATCACAAAAGCGCGGTTGCTTTTGCGTCTGGCTCTGAAATCCAAATGTCTGTTGATTTTGTCCCGACAAAGCACGCCACCCTTGTTTCGGCGGCTATGTCTCAAGCGGCAAAGATCATTGACGACAATGGTGTTTTCCAGCTTCAACATACTGAAAGTTAAGGAGATACATCATGGCTTTCGTTGATTCAAATCTTACGCAACTGTCTACGGGTAATGGGTTTACCCTATGGCACTACAGCACCACGGATACAATTGCGACCGTGAATAGTGCTGGCTATTTTAATACAGCGGTTAAGCTGTTGGGTGTTCGCGATCTGATCATTGTGTCAGATACAAACACGCCAACAATGAACTTCTGTATTGTGTTGTCGAATGATGGTTCAGCAGTTGATATTAGTGATGGCACTGCTATCGCTGAAACAGACGGCGACTAATGAAACCGGGGGGAGTCAATCTCCCCCCACTTTCATAGGTGACTGAATGCCTTTGACTGACGTAACCGTTGCGTCGAGAGCGGCAGTATTAGCGGGATTGAATCCAATCTCTGCTTTCAATAACTCTACTGACGAAGAAAAAGCAGCGGAAGAATTATACCCAAGCGTAAGAGATGAATGTCTTACTTCCTACGCTTGGCGTTTTGCGTCTAAGCAATCCCAGTTGGATAGGCTAGCAGACACACCTGTTGGGCGATGGGAAGCTGTGTATGATTTGCCAGCAGACCTTTTGGTTTTGCGGGCAGTTACTGTAGGTGGAAGCCGTATTCCATATGACAGATACGCAGAAAAAAACATCTATACGAATACGTCAGCCGATGATGTTGTCGTTGCAGATTATCTGTTTGCTGTAAACGAACAGTTTTGGCCACCGTACTTTACAAAACTTGTAGAGTTGAAAATGGCTAGCGCACTGTCGGCATCTTTAACATTGCAAGCTGACCTAGCAAACTTGCTAGAAAACCAAGCTCTGCGACAAGCAATGACCGCAAAACATATGGACGCGCAGTCTCAGACAATCGGATACGAAAGGACTCGCGCACCTACTAGCCGATTCCTTGAGGTCCGACGTTGACGCAAAAACTAGAGTTAGTTAACACCAACTTTTCTGCGGGTCAGTTTTCTTCTCAGATGTTAACGCGAGAAGATGTTGCCTCTTATAACTCTGGCGCAGAAACTTTAACAAACTGTATACCCCACTTGCAGGGTGGCGTGTCCCGTCGACCCGGCACTAAGTTTTTGGCTGATCTTGGCCAAGAAACGCGCGTGATTGGATTCTATTTTGTTGACGATCAAGAGTACTTATTCTGTTTGCAAAACACTCAGATACAGGTTCGCAGTCCAACTGACGGCTCTCTAATTACGACTATTACTGGATGTCCGTGGACAACTGCACAGCTATTCGATATTCGCTACGCACAAGCAGGTGATACAACAATCTTTGTGCATCCTGATTTCAAAATGCAAAACATCAAACGTACAGGTGCAACAACATTTACCCGTGCTGATTTTGCATTTGAAGAAGACTCGGCTACTACAGACAAATTGTTTCAGCCGTATTTTAAGTTTGCCGATGACTCGATTACGCTAACGCCAAGCGGTACAAGTGGCACGATAACTTTAACATTGAGTGCTGGATATTGGGCAGATGCTCATGTTGGCGTAAATGTTCGCTACAAAGGCAAACAAATAAAAATCACTGCTAAGACAAGTGATACAGTCGTTGATGCGACAGTGATTGAATCGCTACCTTCAACATCAGCAGATGTTGAATGGGATGAAGCGGTCTTTTCAGATGTAAATGGATACGCTCGTTCTGTCACGTTCCATTCTGCTCGTATGTGTTTTGGTGGCACAAAGTCATTGCCGCAGCACATAATGATGAGCAAAACAAATGCGCCATTTAATTTTGATGACGGCACAGCCGAAGCGGATGAAGCTGTCTTTGGGCAGCTTGGTACTGACAAGGTTAGTGAAATACGCCATTTAGTTTCGACTACACACCTTTTGATTAACACGAACAACTCTGAGTTCTTTCAACCTGAGAGCGATAACAATCCGATTACGCCCGCCAGTTTTTTACCGAGGCGGCAATCTGAATATGGATCAAATCGTGTTCGTCCAATAAATCTGGATAACGCTGCAATCTTTGTACAGGACAGTGGGCTTACTGTACGTGAGATTGAGTTCAACGACTTGCTTCAAACATTTGAGTCAAATTCAATAAATGACTTTGCAGATGATGTACTTTCTCAGTTTGATGATAGTGCTGTGTTTGTTGGCGACGCCACTCGCATAGAGCAATTTGGAGTGTATACAGATCATTCAACAGGTAATGCATCTTTGTATCATTCTAATCGCCATCAAAAGATTTTTGGGTGGGTGCCATGGACTACAGAAGGATACTTTTGGTCTGTTGACCAAGTTGATGACCGTGTGTTTTTTGTTGTTAAACGAACGATTAACTCTGTCACCAAATGGTTTTTAGAAGAGCTTTCAGATTCGTTTACGACAGACTGCTCCATATCAACAACCACAACCGCTGCATCGACAACATTTACTGTAACTGTCGTTGACCCCGGTGGTGGAAATAAATTTTTTATTGATGGCGTTCAGCAGGCTACGATCAATCTTACTGAAGGTAATACCTATATCTTTAACTATCCATCTGCCCATCCATTTCGTTTAAGCGCAACGGCAGATGGCACACATGGCGGGGGGTCTGAGTTCACAACAGGCGTTACCCATAATTCATCTACTCAGCTAACCTTTGTTGTGCCAACAGACGCACCACCACTTTTTTATTACTGTGCAAACCATAGTGGTATGGGCGGTACAGCAAACACGCCAGCAGCAAGCACTACGTTTAGTGGAGCAACGCATTTACCATCTACGGTAGTACGTGCAATAAACACAGCAAAAACGATGGAGTTTGGAACCTTTACCTTAGATGGTTCTGGACAGTTTACATTGGATACAGACCTCGCAACCGTACTGGATGTTGGTTTATTTTTTGCACCAACAATTGTTCCTGTACGAATTGTGGGTTCTGCTGGTGGGGGTAGTTTTTCTGCAAAGCGTAAACGCTTGGTTCGTTCTATCCTCGTATTAAAAGATACGTTTGACATTACAATTGATGGAAAGACCTTGCAGTTGCGTCAAGTTGATGATGATCCATCCCTTGCGCCTAGTGCGTTGAATGGCACCTTTGATGTATACCATCTTGGCTGGGATCGGTTTGGTCAGAAAACAATAACGCAAACATCTGCTCTGCCCATGACTTTGTTGGCGTTATCAAGAGAGGTTGCTGTTTAATGCCTGGTAAAGCTCTAGCTGCTGCTGCAATTGCAAGTTCTGTGCTATCTGCTGGCGCAACGGTGATGGCAGCGCGTCAGCAAGCAAAGCAACGTAAAGCTGAACTTGCGTTAATGAGGCAACAAGCTGAAGAACGTAAAAAGGTTTTACAGGCTGACGCTCTTGCTAAAGAAAACGAAATACGTCGGCAAACAAAAAAGACCATTGCAAAGATTAATGCGGCTCGACCATTCCAAGCGAGAGATACATTTGGAACAACAAGTGTGCTGGCTGGCATTCGCGAGGAAAAACGATTGGCTGAAGAAGATATACGTCAAGTTAAGATACAAGGATTGCTGGCTCAAAGGGCTGATCAGTTCCAAGTAGCCAGAGCTAACATTGCAGCAAGTGGCGCACGTTCCGCTGTCGGGATTGCTGCTGTACGGGGTATTGGCACTATTGGAGGTGCTGTGGCTAGAAATGCTGGCGCATTTAGCGATCCGAGTTCGACAGGTCAAGATTCGTCTTTAAATACACTCCAAGGTGTAGCGTAATTATTTGGATTAAAAATGTCTGAACTTTTTCCTAGTCGTCGTAAGGTTGTTGGTGGTAGCGCTGCAGGTCTGGGCCGGATAGTCAACTTTGTTGGTGCTGGAGGTAGGACGCCTGACCTTGGTCCCGCAATCGGGCAGATTGGTGATATTTTTGAGCAGTACGCAGATAATCACTATGCAAAAGTTGCTGATGAAAAGTTAGATAATTTTACGGGCGAAGTTTTAGAAGCGGCGCAAACCTTTAATTTTAACCAAGATGCTTCTACTTTTGGCGATCCCTTTAGAGAAAAAATTACTATAGCGACCGAAGGTTTGCCAGCACGAGCAGCAGCAGCGTTTAGTGCGGCAGCAAATAAACTTGTTACAAGAACACAAGCAGACCTTGTTGGTCAGGCATATGACAGGGATGTAAAAGATCGTCAAACAAATGACTTAAAGGAACTTGGCACGTTAGTGTCTTCTCTCGGTCCAACAATTTTTGACGCTCGTTTATCTGGTCAGCAATTTGAATTAGAAGACCCTGCTTCTGTTTTTGAGTTAAGCGTTGAAAATTTGGTGCAGTCAGTTGATGGCATCGTTGATTCAATTGAACTCAAAATTGAATCAATGAGAGAAAGCGGTTTATATGCTGGAAATGAGGCTTTGCTTGTGGAAGCCCAGTCTAGGGCAATTCGAGAAACCACTAATTTTCTCTCACAGTCATTTATTGCAAGCGCAACCGAGGCTGACCTTGTTGAAATACTAAACAGTGCTGCTAACAATACGCTTCCGGAAAATCTCTCTCCCTTGAAAGAATACTACAACCGGATGTCGGAAGAGGATCAGAGACTATTTAATACTGATATTCAGCGTGTTGTAAGATCGCAAGATGCAAATAATAAAATTCTAAGAAGAGCAACAGATATTGCAATTAACGAAACAATAACTGGCTTTAAGCTATCACTCGCAGGTCGTAGGCAAGCTGTTGATAGTCAGGGTTTTAACCTTGACTTGCAAGCTGCCGCTAACGTTGTGCAGTCATTAAAAGAAATTGGTATGCCTGAGTTGGCATCAAAGTTATCTGAAGTTATGACTGCTGAAATTGATGATTTTACTGAACTGGAAATAAGACAACAAAAAGCCATGTTGCAGCTACCTGCGGTGGTAGGAAATTTTGTGCAGCAGCAAAGACTTTTAGGTGTGTCAGACGCACAAATTCAAGCACGAAAAAATCTTATTATTGATACGGTTGGTAAACGTGGACCGTCAGTCGGCACTGATATTGGCACAGTTCGCGGCGAAATAAGAGATGTAGAAGCTGTTTTGAATGCATTTAAAGATGAAATTACAATCGGCAATAAAACAGTAGAGTTAGATAACAAAGCAAGCATTGAAAAACTCAGTCTGTTTAAACTAGAAAATTCCAGAAGTGAATTTCAACTAGCAATAGAGCTTTTGCCTGTACGGTTTAGAGATGAATTTATAGAAAAAAAGGAAGCACTAAGACTAAGCGGTGCAAATCCCAAAGAACATGTGCAAGGATTAGATGATTTAACTCGCCTTATAAAGGAAAGAGCAAAAGAATATCGCGGCATTAAAAATGCCATCAATACCACTGCTCCGGGTACCCCTGCAAATAGAAAAGCTGTTGATGCTCATGCTAGTGACGTTCTTCTTCAGAATATTGAGCAAGGGCTTATGCCTTCGATTTTTGCGGCATTTAAGGAAACCGCCAGCCAAGACCTTCAAAGAAGCGTTTTGGCAGATTTTGGTGTGGAGGATGATGACGATTTAAATGCGCGAGTTGATTATGAAGACCGGCTTTCTAAAACATTTAATTTTTACAAAACTGAATTAGATCGCGGTTATTCAAGCGACCAGATAAATCAATACATCAAAAGTTTATCATCAGCATCAATGCCGGAAGATAAAGACGCGGCTGATGCCATGATTGAAAACGTCATGGAGTTGGCTCAAGGCCTACATATTTTGTATGGCACAAAAACATTGCTTGAAGAAAATCCTAAAGCGTTAACCAAATATGCAGGTTTAGAACCGAGAGAGCAGTCATTTGTAAAAACGTTATCCTATCTTGTTCAAAGTGGTGCAGATGAAAGCCAGTACCGTAATTATTTTACAAACAAACATCGCGCGGCCACTAAAGAAGAGCTAGCTGTAAGGAATACATTTATTGAGGATGCTTTAACTGAATTTGATAGCATGTTTGGTAATCCGGCTGAGCAGTTGAATACGCAAGGGTTTTTAGGAACAACTTTTTCAAGTGGCGCTATATCTGATATTTTTGATGGTGGACGTATCAAGGGTTACCTTCGTGAAAGAATGCAGCGTTTACTTGATATTGATCCAATCTTACAAAAAGAACCTTTAATACAGCTAGCTGTTGATAGTCTTGCTAGAGATGGACTGGCTTTTTCACAATATGGGATACCTATAGACAATCCAGATTCTATCGATCAAGAGCAACGATTTTCATTAAACCCACCTGACCGAATATATAATAAGGAAATCAAAAACTTTTTAGATTTTGCTCGGTCAGAAATAACAAACAAAGCAACGCTTGCTCCTAATTTTAAATTCTTTAGGCCTGAGCAACGAGAGTTAATGAGAGTAGGGCGTGTAGCAATAACCGTACCATCTGCATCTCCCGAAGCGCCCGATGTTTCTTTTACTCTTTTTGAGGACGACGTTGTTTCTGATCAAGAATTAGAGATTGAACCGGCATTTTCAGACTTAGAAGGCGTTGCATCATACGGTACCCGGCCACCTGCGTCTGAAACAGAAACTAGACAACAAGGGTCATCCGTTAGACTTCAAGGATCAGCCTTTGTACTGGATGAAATGGTGTTTGGTGAAAATGTTTTCTTTAAAAAGACAGAGTTTTCATCTGCTGATCGCCCAACATACTATGCTGTTGCTCGTAGCCAAAATGGTGTCCTCACCCCTCTTCGTAGAAAAACGGGTGAGCCAATAATTATTGACTACAATGATCAATTTGCTGCCGACACAGAAATAACTCGGCGCAAAGAAATAAATGAAAAGTACGAACTGGCAGCACTTAACCGGTCATTAGATTTGCGTACAAATCTATTAAGGTATGCCACGGATTACGATGTATTTGAAGGGGCTCCAGAAGAAGTATTTAACCAACGGACAGATATAACTGATCCTGTACGACGAACCATTTCAGTACGAGACGCTGTATTTGTTAATCGGCAAGAGCCCGTTGTAATTGAACCAATGAGATCGCCAGAAGAATATGGCGATTTTGATGCCTCAACAATTGTTACGGATTCTGATTTAAACGCGGTTGATCCAACAACGCTGCCGTTGGGTGATAACTTTATGGACCCAACTGCTTCACCAACTCCACGCACAGAAGAATATGGTGATTTTGATGCCTCGCCTCCCGGTATAGAGGGTCCACGTAATCCCGAGGATATTAGTACATTAGATGATGATGCGCGTGGTTTTGGGACTTTTGCTAGGCCGCGCCCCGGTAACATTACTCCTCAAGACTTTGCGAGAGCGCAAAAGCAAGCTGAAAGGGAAGGCCGTTCAGTAGAGGAAGTTTTGTCTGAAGAGTATCCAGATTTTGATGCGGCACCCGAAGCGCCGCAAGGACCGCCTGACTTTGGTGAACTGGAAGGTAGAAATGTTGCAATTAAACGTTTGCCCAGGATTCTCAACTTTACAAGAGCCCAACAGATAAACCTTGAGACACCTCAAAACAGTGACTCAAT
>VTLG01004280.1_pt1 | contig 27333 bp, 35 predicted proteins | sample 4694571 | NCBI WGS metagenome assembly VTLG01 (sample SAMN12604809, study PRJNA352737) | marine metagenome | biome: ENVO:00000447; feature: ENVO:00000209|ENVO:00000569|ENVO:01000036; material: ENVO:00002151; isolation source: viral sequences binned using virsorter ...
TCCAAAGAGATGAGAATCTGTCACCGCCCAATTGAGCGATTTGAGTATTCCATTCCCTTGATACTCTTAACTTAGAAGATGCAAAGTCCATTAAGAAAGGAGTCTTTACTAAGTCTCCAGTATTTGGATCCTTCATAAGCAAAGTATGAGACTGTGTTTGCACAATATCATGGTCTTCAGCTTTAAGATCTTCCGCAGTAAGATAATCCATTGCTTCTTTTTGGGTAGTAAATATACCCTTAAGACCGCCTCCTTCTGAAAGCTTTCTCCAAACAACAAATTCTTCTTTAAACAAAAGATTTATAACATAAATCTCTCGTCCTAGAAGTTGATTAGTAACGGTGTTAACGAAGTCGCCAGGCTTGGCTCCTTCTAAGTAATCCTCATGGTTAGGATCTACTTCGTTACTTAATTGTTGAAGTAGTTTAACTCGAGGGGTTTGTAGATGGTCACTAGTAACGTTTTCGTTACCTAGACCGGATGCTTCTTTAACATGTGCAGGCACAGAGGTAGAAGTTAAGGCTATAGCATTTTCATTGATCATGCTTCTTTCTCCTTGTTTCATTATTATTTAGATCTGAAATTAACGCGTGTTAATTCCGTTGCTTTTACTCCTGGGACATTCATTCCCATTTGTAGAAGTTCTCGAAATGCAGTTGCTGACATTCGCTTTTGTAAAAGCTCAAACTGCTTGGTATCAATGAGGTGTTGATAAACTTGATCCCAGTCTTCTACTGTAGGTACAACTTCTTTTTTGATAGATACTGTACAGTCATCGTTACCGACACGGTCAATACCTTGTTGTTCTAATGTAGAAGCTATCCGTGCTTCAAGTTCCATTTTACGTCCCTTTAAACCTTTTTCTTGAGTTTGTAAGGTTTTAAGTTCTGCTCTTGTATTTGTTAAGGCTGTGAGCAACTCATCCATAGTTCTCGTTTCTTCCATGTTAGTGTAGGGTCTCCTCCCCGGTTGTTATATCATTGGTTAATACATGTACACCTTCTAATAGATCTAATGCATGCGCACTAGCTTGAGAAAGCAATTCCTCAGCTGGCACAGACGTGTTGTCTGCATCTAGAGTTATTAACTCGACGATGACAAACACAAGAGCGGCTGCTAGTGTGTTTGCGTCAAAATTACTTATGTTTTCCATATCATCAAAGCTTAAATTTTCAAGTAGTACTGTTTTGGTTTTTGCCACTGTTTACCTCACTTAATATGTGTAGAAGGTTTTCCATTCTTCCAAGTTTACCATTAAGTTTATCATAAACTGACTCTTCCCACGTGTCTCGTGCAGCAATTAGTATTGTTTCGGTTTTGCTTGTTTGTCCGGAACGATGTATACGTCTATTGAACTGTTGAAAATGCTCAGCGTTATATGTAGGACTACACCATATACATGTTGTAGCTTTAGTTAACGTTAGACCATGGCCCGCGGATTGTGGGTGTGCAAACAGGACTTGTATTTGTCCTGCCTGGAACCGTGCAACAATATCTTTACGTTTTTCTGCTGGTACTGAACCATCAATAAGTTCATAAGAAATCTTTTTCTTTTCTGCTATTTTTATTAGCGCATCACGTTCGTGTTTCCAATTAAATGCTACAAGTGAATGCTTACGCACATCAACTAGGTCCATAACTAAGTCGTAGCGTTCTTGGTGGAAATACTGTACGTTTTGTTCTTCATCATATACACCGCCGGATACGAGTTGTAATAGCTTTTTAACACGGGCTCCTGCATTTACAGCATTAATGGTCCCTTGTTGTGTATATAAAACAGATTCTTCGGCTAATGTTTTGTACATAGCCATAACTTTAGGTGATAAGGATGTATAGACAGTGCGTACAATATTATCTGGAAGATCTATACATTCTTCCAGGGCGTGCCGTATTGTAATATCTTTTAGCCTGTCGGCTACTACTTCTTCGATCCCGGGTTTATCAATCCATTCATTAGCAAAACCGTTGAAACGAGGAGTACATACTTGATTACGAAAGGCATAAAAACGTTGTCCTAATCTTTCGCCATCATCAACTAAATAAACCGGGTGCCAAAGATCTAAAATACTATTAGTGTTAGGAGTGCCAGACATGGCAACCCTATTAGTAAAGTATGGGATAATTTCTTTGAGGTTTTTAGAACGTTTCGCTTGTCTGTTTTTGAATGCGGTAAACTCATCAATAATGAGTGTATCGAAAGACTTAACCAAGTGTAAGTTTTTCTGTAGAAAATTGACAGCTTCGAAATTAGTGATGACCATGTCAAGGTCGGTATCGTTAAATATCTTTTCTCGATTTTTTGCATAAGCAACTCCATATGTAATAGAAGGTTGGAACTTTAATATATCCTCAACCCAAGCTGCTTCTAAAATTGATAGGGGCGCTAGTACTAGCGTTCTACCTCCTAATGTAACGTGCGCATCTAGGACTGCACGTGTTTTTCCTGTACCAGGATCAGATGTAATTAAACATCTAGGATTCTCTATAACAAAGTTAGTGGTATCAACTTGATGAGAATACGCTGACGGTATTTGCTGGTTCATAATTCATCTTCCTTGTTTCATTATTCATTGTATAAACTTATTTTAACTTATTTTATACCCCATTGGCAAGCAGGAATTTCACCATTTTTATACGAACACCAGCGGCAAGCGCTTGGTGAAGGATTAGGTGGAAATTTAGTTGCTGTAGTCATAGCAACTGCTCGTCCATGAAGGGATGGCATAAATACCATTGCTTCTTCGCGTGTGTACGCTTGTTTAGTTATTTCTCCGTGATCTAAATACCACAGCTCTGTTTGAACATGTTGTAATTTAGGGAACTTAAAGAAAGAACCTATTGCATATGTCAGGGCTTGTTGTGCGTGTGAAATTTCATTACCAAACATTTTGCCTGTTTTGTGATCAATTACACGAGCTGAAGTTTCTGTTTCATGTAGGATTGCATCTAATTTAATGCGTGCCCACGTCTCTGGGGTTAACCATCCACAAGGTTGCCAGTCGATGGTAAACCCCCATTCCCCTTCTAACTCAACATTACCTTCTATAAATTGTTGTTTCAAAAGCTCAAACTCGCTTTTAAATTTTTTAAGTGAATCAGGGAGATCAGATATCTTGTCGCGTACGTAGTCTTCGGCTTCTTTATGTATGATTGAACCGCGTTTAGCTGCTGGTCCGTAGTCTTCTTGTATGCGTTTTACTTTTGCAATGTAACTTCTGTAAGCACAAGACTCAAAGGTTTTTAAGGTGGAGTGTGACCATGCTGGTATAAGTCCCAACTCCTCTGGGGTTTCAGGCTGAATGACTGCGTCCGTATCAGGCCTGGAGTCCTGGGTTAACTGTGTCAATGTGTTCCTTGTTTTGTTAGTTGAATGTCTTTTTCATCAAAGTGTGTATCTAATAACGATTGTTTCACATCTTCTTTTAAATGCCAAGTCAATAATACACCGCGAGGAGCTGATGTACGTGCATCGCCTCCTATGCGTTTACGTGTAGTTGTAATACTTAATCGGTTCATTGCTTTTGTAAAGTCTCTAATAGATAAAGATTTGGTATTATCTGTTAGCACGTCATATACAATTTTAAAGTGTTGCATTGGAACAACAGTTTCCTGTTCTGATGTTGCAATCCAGTTTTTAATGTATCTTTGTGCAGTACTTATCCCGCCAGCGTCATAAGTGTTTGTAAGTGGTATGTCTAAAACATCGACAAAATATTCTAAATTGTTTGTTTTAATTGCATTAGCAAACTCTTCAAGAACTGACATAGATACTTGCTTCATGTCTTGTTTAGCTTTATTTTCTAAAGCGGTGTGTGCCATACGCACATCTACCTGAAAAGCTTGTAAGAAACCTGCAAATAAATATAACTCTTTGTCTAATATATCTAAGCTAGATAATAAATCAGGGTGGCGTTCTTCTATTTTGTGTTCTTGACGGGGTCCTACGTTGTAACGCCTGTCTCCTTCTTCAATTTTTACAGCGTCTGCTCTATTTGTAAGAAATATAAAATTACAAAAGCTGGGTAATTCTATTTGATTTGTACGCATTGCTCTAATTGTAAGGTTGGGTTCTGTTATTTGATGCTTTAGTTTATCTGCCATCTTACCCATATTACCGCTTGCAGCCATTCTAAATTCGTCTACGACTAAGAAGAGTGCTGTACGCATGTATAAATTAAAGTGTTCTTCTATGTTTTCCAGTGATCGCATGGGGACTTGTTGCTCGCCAAATAGGGGTTTAAGTATTCTATGAACGAACAAGCCCTTACCTGTACCAGGCACACCTGTAAAGATCCATGCGGTCATTGTCTTACGTTTATTTTGGTAAATATACGCAAGCCAATTTATGAAATGTTCTACTTCTGTGTCTCCATCTCCTACGATATGTTTAACTAATTTGTATATGTTGGGTACATATCTTTGGAGTTTTATAGCTTCGCCATATGTCAGTACATTTACATTTTTAGGAGCTTCCATCATGTATGGAGTTTTTCTATAAAGATTTACATAGTACGGAGCATCTTTTAAATTAATTCCTTTTTCAGAACTAGGGTCAAATACAACTTTTGCATCAGGTACATAGTCTGGGGCCGCTCTGTTATGTGTACGCATAAAGCCTTCTAGTGAGCTTTTCTGTGTAGGTGTTAATGGGTAATCGTCGGTAAACTGTTGGATATCTTCGTCGAAAACGCCGTTAAAATATGTGTCTGTATAAAAGTCTCTTAATATAACAGGCAGTACATTCTTACCTGCAGAGATCTCTTCTTTGTACGTTTCAAATATACTTTTATAAAAGTCTGGGTCGGCTTTTTCTATTTCAAATATAGGTTCACCTTTAAAGTTGTACATATAATGAGGGTTAGTAAGTAAGAAATAATACGCACCGCTATCGCCTCCGTTAATATTACAGTTTACATAGGGCTCAGATACTCGGCATATTTCTATACTCATTCTGTCTGGGTTTTGAAGCACTTCTTGTGTTTCATTGTTGACATTAATTGTAGTAACACGTTCGTTTTTCTTTGATAGTCCAGCTTTTTTACGTAGTCCGTTCTTAATTTGCAGGCCTATGTTATGTACTTTTTCAGGGTTAACATCTTTTACTAGCTGAGAAATGTCTACGGTTGGCGAACCACGGTTCACTTTACATAACCTGTCTCCAGTAATCGGGTCTTGTACACCATCTACAAATTTAGGTGGGGCTATGTATATTAGTTTAGAGTTCTCAGCTAAGCTTACATCTAGTGGATAAGATAAACTTTGACCATTAGCTGATAGCTTAAGTTGATTGGAAAGAAAATCTATTTCATAGTTTAAAGTCTTTAACCACTCTTTTAATATAGTAGGGCTTATTGGGTCTTTAAGTATAAAGAATAAATGCATAGATACTTTATTGCCTTTTAAACCTAAAGAAGCTGAAGCTTGTGCAACATAGCTTACATCATGAAATTCAGGGGGCATGTAAGATATAAACTGTTCTGAAATAGTTTGAATATCATGGGTGTTTAAAGTGGATTTGTTTGCTAATGGAAATTCAATGCCGTCTAAGTCCATTACTAGAAGATCTGTTTGTGCAATACGGTCAGTTAAAAATGCTCTAGATTCATTTTTGATTTTTCTTTTAAGTAATCCTTTGTACATACAAGCACCTGCTGCAGCTTGTTTTTGTATGTGTTCAAAAAACTGATCAAACCCTTCTGGGGTTTTGTCAATTTTATAATGACGAGAAGTAACTTTTTTAACTAAAGGATAGGGGGCTATTCCTTTAGCATTGATTTCTTTTATTAAGCGTTGTTTGGCTTTAAGAAAAACAACTTCCATATTGGTCTCCTTATTTCTGATTAAATATTTCCTGTCGGTCTATTCCAATTGTTTCATCTGCTTCAAATGCAAGTTTAACTTGTTTATTACCTAGAGAAGTAACTGTGACTTTACAAATAATATCATTATCTAAATGGATAATGACTGCTTCTTGTTTCTTTCTAGTTAATACTAAGTTGCTCATTTACTATAAACTTTACCAAAGTGGCCTTCTGCATCAAGAGGTAAATCTGGACACCAATCAGGTGGTTTCTTCATTATAGCGAGTATTTGGTCTAATGTCTCATTAGGATTTTCTTTTGAGGCAAGAGATATAATTTCATCATGGACTGTAAGTACAACATCCAGGCCGCTGGTGTTGTGTACAGCAAGTATTTGATCAGTGATAACTATACGAGCGAGCGCTTGAATAATGTTTTCACAAACCCTGGGGCCGTGTGTACGTATCATTGAATCGTTTCTTCCTTTGTATAGAAACTCGCCATTTATATACTGTAATGAAGGATACTTTAAAAACATAGCATTTGGTAGCTTTATAGCATTATTACTTACAGATAAAGGACCGTAGATGTTACCAATCTGGTTTCTATCCATCATTGAAAACAGTAGTTGTTTGCACACAGACCAGAGACGGGGGATGTTATAGTAAGTTCCACGATACTGTTGAACAATTGAACGAGCTGTATCAATGTTTACGTCTACAGACGGTGACCCGGATGCAAGTGTGTACTGAAATTTTTCAGCACCCATACCATATCCAAGTCCTAATATAGCTGTTTTACCTACATATCTTTCCAGCTTGTTGTCTTTTGTAATTGGTCGGTTATAAATTTGAGATGCAAATTGACAGTACACGTCCTCACCCTGAGCAAAAGCGTTAAGAAGATCTTCTTGACCTGATAACCAAGCAAGCATACGTGCTTCAATGTTGGATAAATCTGCTATATATAATAGTTCGGGGTCTTTGCATGTTATTGCATTACGTAGTTGTGACTCACGCGGGAGGTTTTGTAGGTTAATTTTCTCAGAACCACCAAACCTTCCCGTATGAGCTGCGTAATATCGTAAGGGAACGGAAAAAGAACCGTCTGGGTTCACGGATTGAAGCAGCCTTTCGGCTCTTGTTTCTTCTAAACGTGACTTTACGGCTTCTCTTGCATCCCAGACATGTTTGTACTGTGGATACATATTACACATTTGAATATATGCAGAATCTTTTTTCCCAAAAGCTGGAATCATTTTTCCAGTTGTTGGGCTGCGTTTTGTAGGAACTGTAATGTCTAATTCCTCCAAAAAATTTGCAAATTTTTGTTGAGAAGCAAGTATTTCTCTTGTTGTGCCACTGGCTTCTATTTTTTGTGCTGTTTCGGCAGCTATCTGGTCTTTGTACGTGTACAACAAAGCTCGGTCGAGTGTCAACTTTGGTTCTACAAACATACGAATTGTAAGATCCATTAAATCAAATTCGCTTTGAGGAAATTCGTGGCGCATTTTGTTAAAAATTGCATACGTTAGATCTACGTCTTGTATGCAATAACCACCAATTTGTTCATCGAGCTGGGGATCTAGATCGCGTATGCCTTTTGCATTAACGAGTTCTTCTCCTTTACGCATGCTGGGGTTGTCGGGGTATAAACGTGTACATACATTTTTAAGAGCTGCTGATTCATTTGGAAACAAACCACGACTCATGGCTGCGGTGTCGTAATAATATTTCGCATAAACACCGAACACCTGGGTCAAAATGTACGCGTCAAATAAAGTGTTGTGACATACAAGAGCGGCGTTGTCCCAGTCGATTTGTTCAAGAAATTCTTTTACTTCATCTTCAGGAATCCAAACTGTGTCTTCGTCATTAAATTTTACACCTACACCCCAGACTTTAAATTCATCGTCCTGCACATATTGCACAGTACTCATCTTACTGAGTGACAAACGCACGTCATAATAAGTTTCAAAATCGAGTGTAATTAAATTCATTTGTTGTCCTTTTCTAATTTATATAAACACTGTAAACGGGCTCAAAAATTTAACTGGCAATTAGGGTTTGATTTCTTTTCGAAGTTTAAGCCACTTTTCGTATTCGCCTTTCTTAGCGCGCTCCCAACCAACCTGCTTACTGTGTATCATGTTATAAGCAGTACCCATCGATACATATTGAAACTCAATATATATAGTGTCTTCTTTTGGGTAGGTATAGGGGTGTAGTCTATTCCTTTTGACATGTACAAATGTTGACACAATTACTCCTTAATTGTAGTTGACTTTTAAGAAAAAGCCTTTATAAGAAAAGTATAGTCTATAATTATGTAGACTTCAAATAAGAGGAAATAATCATGGCAACTTTTACTTCTGATTCAGTATCTGGTAATTCATCGTTCAAACCTTTTCCGGGTGGAACTGTGGGTGTTAGATACGCGAAATACTCAGTAACTGCTGCTCCTAATGCAGATGACGTTTATCAAATGGTTGACGTTTTTGCTGGAGAAACAGTTCATGACGTAAAAATCAAGTCTAGTGACCTAGACGGTGGTACAGCTCTTGTTTTTGGTGTTGGTGATGGCAGTGATACTGATAGGTACATTGCAGCTTCAACGGCGGGACAAACTGGTGTAGCTGACGAAATGGATGCTGACGTCGCTCCTGTAGCTTATAGTGCTGATGATACAATTGATATCATTTGCGAAGTAGCTCCAGGCTCAGACGTTGCAACTGGAACACTAGAAATCTGGGTTTACGTTTCGTAAACAAGTCAAGTACGTGCGTTTTTGGCGGGCTGGAGGCAGACGTATCGCCCTTTAGGGCGTATACGGATGACGGAAGCTGGCCAAAAGCGTAGGTACTGCGTTAACTAAAAAGGATTTGCGTCTATCCATTCGGGTTCGTTGCAAGTGCCACAACATTCAGGGGTGCCGCAATTTTCATGTATTTCTCTTTGTTTCCAATACATCTTTCTAATGTATTTACCTAAAGCAGCATCATTAGGATACTCTACAACTAACTGATTAAGTTCTTTTAACCCTAAGAATTGATGTTCTTTATCTTTAACTTTCATTAATCAAACCCGTAAAATTTTCTTGGCCCTTCTGGTATTTTATCCCATAAGTCTTTAGGCAGACGTTTACCATTATAATAGTAAATTCTAGACCATACATTATCATTTATAACACGTTGAGTTGATTTTCTAACGGTTGTGTCCACGTTTATAAGCTCTTCTACGTAATTTAGAACTATATCTTTAAGTTCTACACGTGTAAGAAGCTTTTTATTAGTGGTGTTGTTGTATTTTTGACCTAAATCAAGGCGTTGTTCATCCGTTAATTCTATAGAAATATTTGTTTTCATATTATCTCCGTATTAAATATATGGCATAAGCCATAAGTCCCAGGCTAAAGGTTGATTGTACAAGGGCCACGGCCCAGTGTAATGAAAATAAGTTATTAAAAGTACCAAGCAAAAGCAAGGTATATAAGTCTTGTTTAAAAACAAGAGTTGCTAAGTCTACACAAATTAGACTGATTATAAAAAGTAAGCAACCTAAAAAATTGATCAAACGTTGGTTAGAGAGGAAACACATCATAATTTACTCCTATTCATGACTATTTGTAAATACCTAGTTTTAATGGATTTGTCGGCGACTTCGTTTCAGTCTTCAAAACCAACGTTTGTAATGCAACCCACTACAAAACTAGTAGTAGCAGGTTGCATATCAAAGAAAATACCCGAACTGAAGGTGCTCGGCGTTTATGTATTTTCTCTAATCATCGAAAAGATTAATTTGTATATCCATTTCTCCGTCATTTATATACAAATTGTATTGAGCTTCACAATAGTTGGTATAACGTTCTTGTAAATACTCGTGGAAATGCTTTTCATAAGCAGCAGACGTATTAAATTGAGCTTCACCTGATTCAGATCTTTCATCTGAATTGGCTAAGTACATATCTTCTATCCATAGTTTATATGGTTTTATGTCTTCTTGAAGATATCTTTCGTAAGATTTTTTAGGTTTTTCTTCCATTTTACCTCCTCTCAGTTTCATTTTTCCATCTTTGGTATAAAACCCCAAAAGTATTAGGGCTACCTTGTTGAAAATGTCTATATACTTCTACAAAACCATCTTCGTTTATTGGTTGTATTATAGCACAAATAGAATCTAAGATATTTTCATAGGCTTGTTTCTCTGCTTGTTCTATTGGAACACTTTCAAGTAAAGAAATTTTTAAAGTTTCATTTTGTATAAGTTCAGGATGCACAGCTAATATTTTTTCTACTGTATGTACAGTTTCACCGTGTACATCTATAAGATGATCCATTATTTCTTGTTGTTCCATTCCCCATTCTTTAACTCTGCCCATTTTCTTTAGCCTGATGAAATGCATAAATTTCTTTAGCACGATTAATAAGAAGTTGAGAAACATTAGGATTTTTAGAAGAATCTGGGTCACTAAAAGTAACTTCTCCTGTTTCCATATTTTTCTCAAACAATATAGTTCCACGGTTCCAGCCTAAAAGGACTGAACCTTTGCCATTAATGCCGTGTGTAACTTTTGATCCTGGATATTTAGCCAATTCTGAACCCTCCTGAGTCTTTACAAAACTCTATAAACTGTTTAAGATTTTCACGATCCCACGGATAACCTGTCATAAAATGAGGTTTTTCCTTTTTACCTTTACATGCGTTGCATATAGTAGGTATATTAGAATCGTCCATGTGTCTATAGCCAGTAGCATCGCATATTTCACAAGGAACATTACCTAAAGATTGTAAATGTTCTTCTCGTTCTTGCTCCCACTTTTCAAGATCTCCATTTTCTATAGATTTCTTTAAACGTTTAGCAATTCTATTAGCTTTAGTTTTAGTAATTAAATGAAAATCATTATGATTACCTGCTTGTGCGTCTTCTAATGTGACAATGTCTTCGCACATATTGCAAATATATTGCCACAGCGGGCGCCAGTACCAAACATTATTACGAAAATAATAACCAGGGTTATCGCGTTCAAATCTTTGCCTTGCAGCAAAATATTTTTCTTTTTCTTCAAAAGAAGGAGATTCGTCTCCGTCCCATTCTAAATCTGGGGCGTTTTCAAACTCTTTACGTTCTCCGTATAAATCAAAACCCATAATTATTTCCTCCAGTCAGGTTGTACTTCTTCCCATTTAAATAAAGGGACATGATATTTATTTTTCTTAACTTTTATAACTTCATGTACCATAGTTTTTTTCATAATAAATAAAGCAACAGAAGCACATAAACCGCCAAGCATTGCAGCAACCATGCCACTATAAGTGCCATAAAAGCACACCATAAGTGTTACAGTAATAGCAATGTCAACAAAAATGTCCGCGCCGATAGCTTTACGTCCGCCAGTTTTAAGCACTAGCAAAAGTAGTCCGAATGCGCTCATAATTCCGATTAGCAACATCGTTTTTATCCCTCCACATTTTGATTAATTGATCCATAACAGCAAGTAATTCTATTAGTAGAATTAAAAATGCAGTTATTCCCGAAATGGCCATAGTAGCTGAGCTCATCTGTTTCTCCTTTCTATTCTTTTTTTATTAACAAGGGTGTAGTTTTTAGCAATATAAGCTAAAAGTACGGTTTTTAGACCAAAAAAGGTCATTAACGTAACGTTCATAATAATCTCCATATTAAATATATAGTTACACTGATTGCAGCAACGATGCCCGCCATAGCAAACATATGATGTATGCTAGCGGCAAGAGCACCGAAACCAAGAAGAATTACTAAACCAGTAAGTACTGATACTGAGTAATCCTTAATAATTTGTTTACATTTTGATAATTTCACCATAGGGTGCCTCCTCTGCACAAGTAGTTACCCATAAAACTGGAAAAGGCGGTTCGTCTCCGAAATCACTAGACTCTAAGTCGGTAAGATAGACGGCGGCTTTAACATTAGGGCAATGTTCCTTAATATAATCAAAAGCGGGATAGAACATAGTTCCACCACGCCCTTTGTAAGTGACTCTAAGTGGTAAATCTTCACGGCTGTACTTGGCATATTCATTTACCTCAGTATCACACTGTATAAAATGTATAGATTCAGGGTTAAGATCGTGAAGTATTGCAGTGGTTTCACTTGTAAACTGTGTTAGCTCGTCATCGCTAACTGAGCCAGAGGTGTCAACGATGACGGCTATTTCTTCTAAGGCTGGGTTGTACAGCGACGGAAGATATAAACCTTGTGCAATAAATCTACGATTAGGTTTTATCCAACTGAAATCTGTATTGGTATTTGAACGAAAGAAGCGTGCTAATACACCACGCCAGTCAACTTTGGGCTCAAGTATGTCAGCAACTAGAGATTCTAAATCACCAGATAATTTACCAGCACTACGTGCAGCCTCTGCTGCTTGTTGTATTGCAACATGGAAATCAGCTTCTACAGAGCCAGAAACTTCTTGGCCTGCAGAGATAGATGGATGATCCATTACACCACCACAGCCGCCTGGGTCGTCGTGGTTTTTAAGTAATATACCAAACCCATCTTTTTCCTCACCTAAGTCGTCAGGCAATATGCTATATATTTCTTCAGTGGACATAGGTTTAGGGGTATCGTACTTGTCATCAATAAGTTCTGTTTCTGGAAGAATAAATCCTTCTTTTAACAGCGTATTGTTAATACGATAGTCAGCAGCGACGTTCCATTTGTGTGCGTCACGGTTGTTTCTACGTAACATATGCAGCAGGGCAACGTGCATTACTTCGTGGGCAACAAAACCTGTTTGTTCCACAGGTTTTAGTTTGCCAAACCACTTGGGGTTAACCAACAGTTTTACACCGTCGGTAGCACCAGTGGGTACTTGATCGGTTATTTCAGTCTTCAATCTCAGCGCCAGTGTGCCGAAGAATGGATGATCTAATAATAATCGACTACGTGCTTTTGTTATTTGTTCATGGCTCATGATTCATTATTCCTGTATTTTTAAGTAAAGTGCCCTCTCCTTGGGTATTGCATAAAGATCATAGTTATATAATCTCCATTCACGGTCCGCGGTTCGGGGTGCAGTAACTTGACCTGCTTTGGGGTTTTGAAACCAAGCTTGTTTTAAAAACTCTAAAGCAATATCTTCGTTTTCTGTTTTATTTTCAATTTCTTGAAGTTTTTCTACGAATGCCCAATATTGATCTCGTCCATCCCATTCGGGTTGGCTGTTTCTGAAAGGTTGCCACTGTTTAGCGTCACGTTCATCAGTTATGTATCCTTTATCAATAAGGTCTTGTCCTTTTAGGTAATTAACTTCTTCTGTCCAACGTCTAACGTATATATTACGGTGAGAAGTAATTTTAGAAACTTCACATCGTAAATAACCTTGCTGGTAGTGTTGGATAATAGAATCACCAACTTTCATAAAGTTTCCAAGCTTCATTTTTGAAGTATAACTAAAAGAAACAGGATACAAGTCTATGTTTCTAACTTGGTCATGCACATTCTTTTGCACACTGTCAAAAAGAAAGCCATTTCGTTGATACGGCACACCCATATTTTGACATTGCCTGGATTCAATGTTGTTATACCTATGAATCAATTGACTAGGAGACTCATTAAGCACATATCCTTGTATTAAGCCCATCAGTCATCTCCCAGCAATGAAGCTGTCAATATAGTTTTGTTAAGGTTTTGCTCAACAGGCGCGACTTTAGAACGCTGTTGCTGTTCTTTACGTTTACGCTGTTGTCTTTCATGCACTTTAGAGATCTTATCTTGTGGAACAAGTTTAGAAAGAGCTGGCCAAGCCTTGAGAGCTTGATTAAGAGTTGTAAACTGAAGAAGAGTTTCATCAACTTTTTCAGAATCTACATACTTTTTAGCATAACGACGAGATTCTTCTTGATGGTTCTTCTTAATTTTCTCTATATATTCTTTTGCTGCTTCAGGTATATTTTCTGAATCGGCATTAAGACATACAATTTCGCTGTAATAACGATCTCTTTTAGCAAACATGTTAACGGAGGAAGATAAAGGAACTTCAATAATTTCGTTTTCTTTAAACTTTTCTACTATTGAATAAACATTCATGTTTTTAGAGTCATCAAAGTCTCTTTCATAATCATAAACCATAATGTTTGTTTGAAGTTTTAACTGGTCTGTCTCCATAAGAAGATCATTAGTGTCAATTAAATCACCAAAAGATTCTTCAACTTGCTCGCTAAGTTTTTGAACTTTACCAGAAATTAAAGTCTCATAGAGTTTGTCACCGTGATAAGCTTTTTGCTCAATTGGTGGATTAGATTTGTCATAAAGTTCTTTAAACTTTTTGACAATGTTGTGACGAAGGTAGTCAGCCATACGGACAGTTGCCATAATATACCTCTAACTTAAAAGATTAATAATGCCAGCAATGGTTACTATTGAACAAAAGAAACCATATGCCATGATCAATACACCTGGAATAGGTTTATATTGATCAAATATTCTATAGCCAACGGGAAGTAAAATTGTACCTACCGCAGCTATAATAAAGATAAGAACTTCGTAAAAAGCCATAACACTCTCCTTATAAGATTACATTTGAATTATCATTGATCCATTTCTGTATAGAAGGAGAATCAATAATAGGTTTATAATTTGGACTTGAATTAGCCCTAGCCTTGTCATGTTGAATTGACTGTTTGACAAGAACAACTTGATATTCGGTTTCCAACTTGTCGCCAATACGCATAATATTAGCTATCTTGTCTTCGGTTGCCCTAGATGCCAAAGCACCTGTGAGGGCATACAAGATAGCTGGATCAGAATCATGTTTGTATTTCTGTGGATTCTCAATCAAATTGTCAATATCAGGAAGTGAATCAGCAATTTTTCTAAATGCTACATACTCACCTGCTGGGCCATCGCCAACTAATGCAGACACACCGTAAAACAATGTCTCTTCATTGTTGTTTATCTTCAACTTCTTATCCACTAACGCCCAGCTCCTAGGAGTAGGAAAAGAGTAGTGATCAGCGTCGAATGAATACAACAGCCCAGGGCGATATCTCATAAATGAGATAAGCGAATCGCTGATGCCATTGCCAATTGCCCAATCACACCAGTCATCAACATTAGGTTCTAACTCATAATGAGCTAACCTGTTTCTGACAGGTGATGGCATTTGGTAGACAGCAGCAGAATCTGTCAAACGGTTACCTGCAGCTATGATAGACCAGCCATGCGGTAGATGATAATCCCCAACCTTTCTGGTTAATAATAACTGCAGGAACGCATTTTGTGTTGCAGGCGGCGCCGTTGGCAATTCATCAATGAAGAATAAGCCACGCTCACCATCTCGCTCCACAATTGGAAATACATCTGGGACAGCCCACGATGTAAAATATTTTTCTTGGTCCTTAACTTTGACAACTCGTGGCACACCACGAACATCAACAGGATCAAACAAGTTTGCACGAAAGTCTAACAACTTTTGGTCAAGACTCGTGGCAACTTGTTCTGGTATTTCTGATTTACCGATACCTGGTCCACCCCAAATCATGGTGTTAAGACCGGCACGCATGTTATCAACAATCTCTGAAACGAGATGCTTTGGACGTATTTGATGCATACTCCTACTCCTAAATTAAATTAAAACAGCCAATAAACTGGCAGATGGGTTTTACTGAATAAAATGATTAAACAACTTGTCGGCACACATATTTGTAAACAAGCATTAAAAGTGATAGCCTAGAGCCTGCTTTCACATTCACAGACCTAGGCTACCCTCTGGTTTATACCCCGAACCAGACCAAGGGGTGCTTTTTAGTAGATGTCGGGTGGGCCAGACAACAGGATAAACACCAACCTAAAGCCCTTTGAGTAACAAAGTAGAGCTGACACTTCGGGACATTAATTACGCATTATCAAACATTGCTGAAGCTGTCTCATTAGTAATAGACTTACTAGTGATTTTTCCAGACTTATCAGCGTGTTGATTGTAATTCCATTCAGCTAAACGCTGTAGTCGGTTCTCAACTGCTTGTTGGACTCTAAATCTATTGATCTCAACATCTTTAAGACCAAACTTGTCGTCCATTTTATTAAGGAACGCTGACAACATTCTAGCTTTACGACCAAGCTGAACCATTTTGTCTTCTCTATCGATAAGCCAATCTGGTATCTCCTGATTTTCTTTAATGGTGCTAATTGAGTCTTTATACTCATAAGCAACACTAGCGAACTCAGCCCAAGTTCTGGTAGCCAATTGCAATGCATTGATACCAGTTGTTTGAGGGTCAACTTCTAACAATTGACTAAAACCATCAACAACTTGAGTAACTTGTTTGTTGAAATACTTTTCAGCTTTGTCGTCACTAAACGATTGCTCAGTGCCATACTTAGCATCAAATACTTCCATGATTTGAGATACAACTACTTCGTTGAAGGTAGGATTACCTGCATCGTCTAGTTTATATCTGCGATAGAAAAAGTCAGGTAACACAATAGCTACTTGTCTTTCTCTTTCTTCACTGCCCTCTGGGTCACCGATTGTATCTGCACGATACGCTGACTCAGGGGTTTCATTTGATGGAATAAGTTCTTCCGTCTCCATCTCAGACGGGTCAAAATGTTCTTTTGGCATTTTGTACTCCTATATAGAAGGGTTAATATTCACTCACCAAGGTGAGCACTCAACAAACCGCAATTAGAATTTAAGCGGTTTATATTTCTTACCATACTTTCGTTTACGCTGAGATTTATAACCAATCTCTTGTTGTCTACGATAACTGCGACTAGCCCAATACTTCATAAGCATTACACTAGGTATACCAGCACGAACACGGTCTCGCTCGTCTTCATGTTGAGCAAACAAGTCGTTAAGTATGTAATCGGGTAGATCTATGTCCATTTTAATCTCCATAAAATAAGGTTTTTTTACAGAAAACCCGTGGAAAAACTGTTAACTATTAAGGGAGAATAGTTTAATTAATGTTAGCTAGCTTCTGCTCCATGTCTTTGTTAAGAGCATCATCAAGCATGTTAAGGTAGGCTTTTTCAAGCTTGTCATGTGCAAGTTCTACAACAGGAACTTCTACATAACCTGAAGGTGCTTTTATGCCTGTATCTACAACCACTTGAGCATCTACTAGTGCTTTAAGCATGCCTTCGTTCTCACTGTAGTCTTTGACAAAAGTAAGAATTGCATTTCCTTTAGACATTTCTGAAAGAAGGACATGTGCATGTTCTTCAAGATTGACGGTTGCCATAGCAATTGGCGATCCGTCTTCAATGTCTATGAGGCGAAGAGCTAGTATTTTATTGTTGTACATAGCAGGTACAACTCTGCATAACCAAGTTTTAAAGAGGACTTGGGGAAACTCTCTAATATCGTCCATGATATTCTCCATTATTAAGTTAAAGTACAAAAAGACAAACTACACGAACCGACCTACTGGATCGGTTCGTTGTGAAGTATGTGTGCAGGTTTGCAGGTGTCGGCACGCATAGTAGTGGACACCTGAATGTTTTTAAAGAGCCTGCCACCCGTGTAGTTCTACTCTCGACGGGGTGGCGGGACTTAGTTCGCCGGCAGCCTAACACCGTCTGCTAGTGGGAAACTTTTTCGTTGTTTACCAAAACGCAAGTCAGGCGATATTTTCATCACAAGTGTGACGGGTCCCGCCTGACTCTAGGTTTTAAGTCCCCAGTAAAACCATAAAAACTGCTACTCTCTGCAGAGAGCAACTACAACACTGTGTAGCGTCAGCCAGAGCGCGACTCTGAATGTCATCTATAAACATATACATTGTCAGGTAACAGATCTAGTATAGGTGCAACTTGTGACTCGGTAAGTTGTCCATTGCCAACAGCAGGGTAATTAATATGAAAATTAATATTAGGTCTGTTATAAGCTACCTTTTCAAGAGCTAAGGTAGCCTGTTCAACAAGTTCTATTTGAGCAGGATGAGCCCAATGTTCTTTGACTTGAAACCAGCCTATGTGTTGTTTATCAGTTATTGTTTCCCAGCGTAAAGGTTTATTGCCTTGAAAACCATATTGTATTTGAGGGTATGCGGATTTAACAGCTAGTGCTGCCCCGCGTCCCATAACAATTGCACCATCTTTACGCCGTATTGGGTTGCCTGTGAATAGATAGACATCAGGCAAAGACCATGGTGTAGAATAGTCTAGTAAATTATTAACTATGTTCATATTTATAGCCCCATATAAAGTAAAATTAAGATTAAAGTGATGGATATTAGCGTCCATCGGCGCTTGCGATTAAAAACCATGCTTGTCTCCTTCAGCGTAGTCCATATAAAATGGGTTGCCTGTGAAGTGGCTTTGTAATACATGTCCGTGGCATAGCTTAGGTGCGCAGTAACAAATAAGATTTTTACCTTCTAGTTCAGGTATAGCATCTATTAGATCTGGCCTTGAGCTAAGGTAAAGAACATATCTATGTACAACTTGTTCTCTAGTACCGTGTACACCAATTACAAAGGGGTTGCCCCACTTAGAACCTCTTCCGATGTAAACATCATTAGGGTTTTTTATACCTGCTTCGCAGTCTCTTATGTTTTTAACAACAGGCATGTTTTCCTCTTCTATTAACGTTCTAACCATTTTTATTCTCCATTAGTTAAGTTAAAGTATAAAAGGACAAACTACAGCCACGGGAATACTTGGACCGTGGCCATTTGAAAGTGTACCAGTAGTAGTGGTACAGCTACAGAGCCCAACGCCAAAGGCCTGCGGGTCTGAGCTGAGGGTCGGTGTACCACAAGTTAAAAAGTAGTGGTACAGCTGAGAAGCTTCTAGGATAAGGGTTGTAGGACTTTGTACCATTTGTACCATTACTTTTGGGTCTGTTAGACTTTTAACCATTAAGATAGAACATAGTATAAATAACTAGTATCCGAGAGTTTTAGCTGGTACACGCGGTACAATGCCCACGATTCACGGTCCGAGGTCCGTGTTTATCGGGGCTGTAGCTGTACCGCTAGTTGTGAAAAGTGGTGGTACACATCTGGTACACGTGGTACAGATAGTCAAGTTTTTTCGCTCGTGGAGCGTGGTTCATGGTCATTCACCATATATTTAGCGTGTTAGCACACGAATTGGCACACATCGGGCTCGCAAGCTCGCCGATGATAGTAGTAATGCACACGAGAGCCCCGAATTGGTGGTTCGCGGGTCTCCCGCGGACTACCAATATTATAAAGACGCGCCTTTGGCGCTCTACGGTTGTACTAATTAAAGTAAATGAGGGGCCCTGAACGGACCCCCCAACCTAGAGTTAGGATTTCTCTGTGTTTTCAGCTTCAATTACCCAGCCAACTACATACCAGATACAAGCGACACTGAAAAGAAAGACGATGGTAAACAGAACTCCGACGATTGCGAAGAAGCCGATTACTGAGGTGATCATGCGTCATCGAAGAGATCTAATTGAACTGGATCTCTTTGCTTAGCTTTGGCTTTGTCCCGACCTTTGTTGAAGTGTTCGACAGACACGTTATATAGCTTAGCCATAACTGCTTTGCTTTTAGCGTATTTGTCTTCGACGTCTAAGCCTTCGTAGCCTTCGCCTGCTATTTCTAGAATTTCTTTCATGGATTTCATGATTGATTCTCCCGTTAAGCGTTAATATGCCCATGTGCTGAGGTATGATAGTAGTAACAATCAAGACACTATCTTAAATCAACACATGGGGGAAGTGATTGAGTAACAAACCTCACTTGTTTCCTTGGGTTCGGGTCTCAGCTAAGACACTCAATACTGAACTGAATCAGTATCAGCCTGAGGCGCTGGCTGTGCTACTTGAGCATTGCCATTCGCTTGGGGCTGAGTAGTCTCTTTCACTGTCGCAGGGTATCCACGAAACTCAAGACCGAAAACTTTGATCTTAAGCGTGCCGTTGGGCCATTGCATAATGCTGATTATGCTTGAGCTAAACGCTCTTGCCCAACCTGTGGAACCATCGGACTTAGCGTAGCTTTCACAGACATCAAATGGAACCATTCCACCTGGTGTTTTGCGAATAGGCTTAGCCTGTCCGTTGGCGTCAACGAAAGAGACAGTAGTCAATGGTGTATCCATGTTCTACTCTCCCTTGTTGTAGGTTGATGTGCTTACCAACCTTTCTACAAATAGAAAAACTATTAGATCGACCTACTGGATCGATCTCTTCTAGCGATAGCGATATAAGATATGATGATAGTAGTGTGCCACTAAATTCAAACAAGGTTCCAATACCACTAAATTCAAACAAGGTTCCAAATTCCGAATCGGGGGAAGGGGGTGTGATGTGAGCAAGAGGGGAGGCAATGAGTGAGCGATTGTGATATAGTTTTTAAAGAAAAATATTTTAGGAAAAATTTTGCCGAAAAAAATTTGCGCAAAATGTAAAAGGGACTTACCTTCGGACGAGTACAATAAGACGAAGAGCGGGAACAAACGAGCTACATGCCGAACATGTGAAAATGCACAACGCACGGCTAGATCTAGTTCTTCTCCGTACGCGTATTTAAAGAAAGTTTATTCCAAATTGAAGTACGCCCGAGCCAAGGAACCCGAACCGTTAACCTGGAACCTTGAAATTGAACAACTGTACGAGTTATGGGACCATCAAGAAGGTAAATGTGCGTTATCTGGTGTGTATTTAACGTGGCAATCGGGCGAAGGATCTCAAAATTTTAACGTTAGCATTGATAGAAAAGACCCCAATAAAGGATATATACCCGAAAACATACAATTAGTGGCCTTTCGTGTAAATGTAATGAAACATACTTTAGGAGAAAGTGAGTTTTATTGGTGGTGTAAGAATATAATTGCTAAAAAAGAAGACTTTTAACTATAATAACCCTATTTATGACGGAAGAAATCGAAAAATTAGAGCTTTCGGACGAAGACAGAGCTGAAATGCAGTCACATTACCCGTACGCGGGGCTACAACTCAATGAATTGTCGACTCAAGAAGAGCGATTAGTGCATTTTTTCCTTCGAGGCATGTCTAAAGCAGCCGCGGGCCGTGCAGCGGGGTACGGAGACGCCGAATATGTGTATAAAATCTTTAAAAAGCCCAAAATTCAAAAAGCAGTAGCTTATTTTCGTGAAGAATTGCGCGATGAGGTCAAATTCGATAAAGGTGTTGCTACTAATATGTACTTAGAAGCGCATCGTAAGTCGGTAACCGCGACCGAAGAGTGTAAGATTACCGATTCGTTGTGCAAGCTTCACGGTCTACACGCTCCTGAGAACCCAACACAGATAAATATCAATATCGAGAAGAATGTACAGCAGTTAGAACGACTGCCTGACTCGGAACTGCTCAAAATTGCTGGTGTGGATAACCAGTACCTAATGCCAAGAAGGGATGGAAATAAAAAAGATTGAATGTAAGGAGTGTTTGACTTCTTATCCAGAAACACTTATACCGGAAGGAGGGATCTGCGTATATTGTAAAGCAGACGAAGCAGAAAAAGTTGCGGTTCCCGTTGAGAAAGAAGATACGTCTCCCACTTCAAAGCCCGAACTCTCTAGAGAAGAGGCTGCTCAACGGGAGCTCGCTTTAAGAGCCCTGTCTCGCAAGCATGTTCTGCCTTTTGTCGAAAGGTTTAACCCAGACTACCTTGCGGGATGGGTGCACAAAGACATTTGTCAAAGGCTCGAAAAGTTTAGTCAAGCGGTAGAAGATGGCGAATCGCCTAGGTTAATGTTGTTTATGCCTCCGCGGCATGGTAAATCAACTTTGGCGAGTGTCGCGTTTCCGGCGTGGCATTTAGGTAAAAACCCCAAACACGAGTTTATCAGTTGTTCGTATTCAGGCTCGCTCGCAATGACGTTCTCTAGAAAAGTGCGGCAACTTTTGCGCGAACCTAACTATAGAAACATTTTTGCTAAGACACTTTTGGATCGAACGAGTCAATCCGTCGAAGCGTGGCTCACGACCCAAGGAGGGGGATACGTGGCTGCTGGTGTTGGTGGAGGTATCACGGGTAAAGGTGCGAACATTTTGGTAATCGATGACCCTGTAAAAAACCGAGAGGACGCAGAATCCGAATTTAATCGGGAATCGGTATGGAACTGGTACACTTCAACTGCATACACACGTCTTGCTCCGGGGGGCGGTGTGCTCATTATTCTTACGCGGTGGCACGACGATGATTTGGCGGGGCGGTTGTTGACTGCAGCTAAGGATGGAGCAGACCAGTGGGAAGTAGTTAAATACCCCGCGGTTGCGGAAAAAGACGAAGAATTTAGAAAAACCGGCGAAGCATTACATCCTGAGCGATATAACCTTGACGCGCTGCAACAAATACAAAAAGCGGTAGGCCCGCGGGATTGGGTCGCACTTTATCAGCAGAACCCAGTTGCAGATGAAGGTGATTATTTCAATCGAGATATGATACGCTATTATGAGAATGAAGACGTTGATTTGTCGAAGTTGCGGTATTATTGCGCGTGGGATCTCGCGATTGGCCAAAGAGATAGAAATGACTATTCGGTTGGCATTGTGGTCGGGGTCGATGAGTATGATAATATGTATGTTGTTGATACTGTTCGCGGCAAGTTTGATGGCTTTGAATTGGTAGAACAAATTTTAGATCTTTATGAGACTTGGAGGCCCGGAATTGTTGGCATAGAGAAGGGTCACATAGAGATGGCAATCGGTCCGTTCTTGGAAAAAAGAGTTCGAGAGCGTAGACTACACGAGGCGTATTTTAAAGACTTAAAAGTTGGACGACGAGATAAGGAAGCAAGAGCACGTGCAATTCAAGGACGAATGCAACAAGGCATGGTATACTTTCCAAAGGAAGCTGTGTGGACTGGGCCTCTTGTCGCAGAACTTTTACGGTTTCCTAATGGTACGCACGATGACCAGGTCGACGCCTTGGCGTGGATTGGTCTTATGATGACTGAGTTTGCAACCTTTTATGAAAGGCTTGCTCCTGAGCCATCTTGGAGAGATAGACTAAGACACTTAGTAAAAAGTGATAACAAGAAAACATCAATGAGCGCTTAATGGCATATAGATCCGACAAACCTAAAAGGTTAAGTAAAGCAAAAGAACATCAACTTGCCCGCGACCAGTGGGACGCGTACACGCGCGCCCGGGACAACGGACATCAAGACTACATCGCAGTCGCAAAAAGATGCGATGCTTTCTATCGAGGAGAACAGTGGGACGCAGCTGACTTGTCTACATTAGATGACCAAGGCAGACCTGCTCTTACTATTAATACTATATTACCTACTATTAACACAGTTATAGGGGAGCAAAGTACACGTAGAATGGATGTTACGTTTAAACCTAGAGGAAACGGACAACAAGAAATAGCAGACACACTTACTAAGTTGTTTTTGCAAATTTCTGATAACAACAAGTTAGATTGGGTAGAGGCACAGGTTTTTTCTGATGGTCTTATACAAGACAGGGGTTGGTTTGATGTTCGTATAGATTTTGATGACCATATACAAGGTGAAGTTCGTATAACTTCAAAAGACCCACTAGATATTCTTATTGACCCAGATGGCAAAGATTACGACCCTAGAACGTGGAACGAGGTTTTTGAAACGAAGTGGATGAGCCTTGATGAGATAGAAGAGATTTATGGACAGAAAAAAGCAGACAAACTTCGTATAACTGTGGAACAGGGGTCAGCTTTAGGCACAGATTCAATCGAGTACGAAGAAACTAGATACGGCGACACTTATAGTGGTGTCGAATATCAACAAGGCAACACAACAAACCCAGAAGAAAATCGCGCGCTACGCTCAGTTCGAGTAATAGAACGACAGTATTATAGACTTAAAGAGTGTATGTTTTATGTTGATCGTTTTACTGGCGATATGCGACAGGTTCCTTATGGGTGGACTAAAAAGAAAAGAGAACAGTTTGCAGATGAGTATGACCTAGACATTATTGAAAAACTGGTTCGTAAAGTGCGTTGGACAGTGACAGCTGATTTAATAGTGTTACATGATGATTGGTCGCCCTATGACCATTTTACTTTAGTCCCTTACTTTCCTTTCTGGAGAAGAGGTCGACCGTTCGGAATGGTTCGTAATTTAATATCCCCCCAAGAACAACTGAATAAGATCTCTTCTCAAGAACTACATATTGTGAATACAACTGCTAACAGCGGTTGGATTGTGGAGTCTGGTTCTCTAAGTGGCATGGATGCAGATGACTTAGAAGAGCATGGCGCTGAGACAGGATTAGTACTCGAATTTAACCGTGGTTTTAATCCCCCGGCTAAAATTCCGCCGAATCAGATTCCTACCGGTTTAGATCGCATAAGCCAAAAAGCAGCCGTTAATATAAAACAAATCAGTGGTATTAGTGATTCAATGTTGGGTACAGACAGCCCAGAAGTTTCAGGCGTTGCGATTCAAGCAAAACAGAACAGAGGCGCAATGATGATTCAAGTGCCTTTGGACAACCTAGCTAAAAGCCGACAATATTTAGCGGAAAAGATTTTAAATCTTGTACAAGCATATTATACAGAAGAGCGTGTTGTACAAATTGTAAATGAAGCAGACCCTATGAAGGGAAGCGACCCAATGGTATTAAACCAAATGACACCGGAAGGTGAAATTATAAATGATCTTACTGTTGGAGAGTATGATGTTGTTATTTCTAGCAGCCCAGCGAGAGATAATTTTGATGAAATGCAGTTTGCTGAAGCATTGCAGCTTCGTCAAGTAGGTGTACCTATTCCAAACGATGTAGTAGTAGATTTTTCACATTTAGCACGTAAAGGCGAAATAGCACAGCGAATACGTGCTATGGAAGGGACTAACCCACCATCTGAACAAGAAGCACAAATGATGCAATTCCAAATGGAGGCTCAAATTAGAACAATACAACTAGAGATAGCTAAACTAGAAGCAGAAGCTACTAAGATACAAAGCGAAGCAGCCCTTAATACTGCCAAGGTCCAAGAGATTACAGATGTAGACCCACAATTGCAGATGGCTGAAATAGAAAGTAAACTTCAAATGAAACGCGAAGAACTTGAGCTCAGAGAGAGGTTAGCAGGTTTAACTAATGAACAAAGACGTGCTGACACGGAAACTAACGCAGCTGCCAAAGTGGCAATAGCGGCATTTAAACAAGGAGGGCCTGATGGCTAAGAAAAAAGTAAACCCAAACGATGATGTACAAGGAGATGTAGTATACGACAGAATGCCTGGCGCGGACGCGATTACTAAAGAAGACGCCGAGGGCTTTAATGTAGATATGAACTTTGAAACAGTATCAGAAGACGAAGGAGTGACTGATGAAGAAGCAGAGACGCCGCAAGAAGACACACTTGGAGACGAGACTAACCTTGAAACGAGCCCAGAAGAACTTGAGGCAAAAGAACAAGGCGAAACAGAACCAGAGGCAGAAGACAGCTCAGAAGATGTGGTCGAAGAAACAATGGCTGACGCAGATGCAGACGCTACACGATCAGACGATGGAGGAGTTGAAGAAGAGGTGGCAGAAGAAGCTGTAGCTAAAAAAGATAAAGCGCCTATGGTGCCTAAATCTCGACTCGATGAAGTTCTTGCTAAAAATAAGAAGATGCAAAAACGAATTAATGAAATAGAACAAGCAGAAGCGGCAGCTAAAGCTGAAGCGCCTCAATATGACTTTGCATCTAAAGAACAAGAGTATCAACAACTGCTACTTGATGGCGAAATGAACCAAGCCGCTGTTGTACGAAATGAAATTCGTACTGCAGAAAAAGAAGCAATGATGTTTGAAGTCCAGCAACAAATGGGTCAAACAGTTCAACAAAATCAAGAAGCGCAAGAGCTACAAGCTAAAGCGCAAGAGATCGAACAGACTTTTCCTATATTGGACCAAAACAGTACTACTTATGATGAAGGTTTAACTCAAGAGGTTATGGACCTTCGAGATGCTTTTATAGTGCAAGGCTATGGCGCAGCTGACTCGTTGGCACGAGCAACTGAATATACACTAGCCGCAAAACGACCTGAACTTTTATCGACTGCAGGTGATAGTAGTTTGCAAGGTAACGAAAACGTTGTTACACAAGAGCAAGTACAAGAACGTAGACAAAAAACTACAGTTAAAAAGAAAGTAGCAGCAGCTAAATCACAGCCGCCTGCTATGAAAGGCGAAGGCGCTGGAGAACGAGGTGAAAAATCTGTAGACATAGACGTGTTGTCTGATGATGAATTTATGGCATTACCTGAAGAAACATTACGTAGAATGCGTGGTGACTTTGGTTAGAAGTTAATGTAATATAAAAGAGTATTTCGTCTGCTAGTACGATATCTAGCCGGGGTCGTTCCCGTAAAAAATCGTTTTCGTCTCGCATCCGACGTAAAACTGCGCGAGGTCGTATTCGTAAAACTACGAGAGCGTATCCCAACGATAAAGGGTATACGGGTAAAATATCGCCCCAAATAAGTCGATTGGTTCTAAATCTATTAATTTGGAGTATTCAAATGGCAAATACTAACTTTGCATCACTGACCAGTGAACAGCTCACTATTTGGTCACGTGATTTCTGGCGTGTTGCTCGGAATATGTCCTTCATTAACCAATTTGCGGGTAGTGGCCCTAATGCAATGGTTCAGAAAATTTCTGAACTTACCAAATCTGAGAAAGGAGCGAGAGCGGTAATAACCCTTCTAGCTGACATGACTGGTGATGGTATCATTGGAGACTACACTCTCGAAGGTAATGAAGAAGCATTGAGAGCATACGATATCGTTGTTCAACTTGATCAAATGAGATTTGCAAACCGTCTAGCTGGACGTCTTGCTGATCAAAAATCAGTTGTCAACTTTCGTGAGCATTCTCGAGACGCCCTTGCGTATGCAATGGCAGATCGTATTGACCAAATAGCGTTCTTAACGCTATCTGGTATTGCGCTCACTAACAAAAATAATGGTGCCCTAAGATCAGTTATGTCTACTGGTCAAAACTTAGGTGACCTTGCTTTTGCTAGTGACGTTTCTACACCAACAACCAACAGGCATAGAAGATGGGATGCATCTGATGGTCTTGTTGCTGGTAGTACTGCATCTGTTGTAGCTGCTGACACTATTCAGTACAAGTCTATTGTTGCTCTTAAAGCCTATGCTAAGGATAACTATATCCGTGGTTTGAGAGGTTCAGGTGGCGACGAGGTTTATCACATGTTTGTGACTCCTCAAGTTATGGCTGACCTTAAACTTGATTCAGACTTCCTAGCTAACGTCAGGAATGCTGGAGTAAGAGGACCTAGCAACGAATTGTTCTCAGGTTCTTCAAGCCTTATGGTTGATGGCGTTATGATCCATGAGTTCCGACATGTGTTTAACACATCAGGCGCAACTTCTGGAACATCTAGTGAAGCCGGTTCTGCCGGGTATAAGTGGGGTGCTAACGCTCAAATTGACGGCGCAGCTTGCTTATTCTGTGGAGCTCAGGCGCTTGCTATGGCTGATATCGGTCTCCCTGAAATAGTTGAAGATTCTTTCGACTACGGGAACCAAAATGGTATCTCAATTGGTAAGATCCTTGGCTTTAGGAAGCCTAAGTACAACAGTGACCATAACG
>VTLG01006013.1_pt1 | contig 27330 bp, 50 predicted proteins | sample 4694571 | NCBI WGS metagenome assembly VTLG01 (sample SAMN12604809, study PRJNA352737) | marine metagenome | biome: ENVO:00000447; feature: ENVO:00000209|ENVO:00000569|ENVO:01000036; material: ENVO:00002151; isolation source: viral sequences binned using virsorter ...
GCTGTCTTCTATCGTTTACCGATTAGCGCCTTCATACAAAGAGGCTTTGATGTCAAAAAAGTTCCTAGGATGCGACTTGACGAGTTGGAGCTTTGGAATAGTTTTAGTTACTATCCTGCTATTACTAATTACGATATCTTAGACGGACAATCCGGAAAATATATAGGAAAAGATAAGAAATGGTATTACGGTAATTACCTTTTTACTATTGACTGGAGCCACCCAGAAGGTAATATAGTCGACACGGATCATTCCGAAATTTCGCACGAACACAAGTGCGCACACATACTAGCCCTTGAAAACGGCAACTATGCGGCTCAGCCCAACAATAGATTAATATGGAGCATTCCATCTTTTACGGTGAAGGATGAAGTTCCAACTGATTGGAAGGTACAGACCAGTGATTGGACTGTTGAAAATAATCGTAGATGGACAACTGAGGACTCAGACAAGTTCTTCTACGGAATTGAGGAGAAAAAAGATGATTAAAAAATGGATTATAAGACCCTTAAAAAGACTTTGGGCATTTTTAAGCAAAAATGACAGATAGATTTTGCAAAAAATGTAATCATTTGTGTCATTGCATAGAGGCAGATCACTCAGACTGCAAGTGTGAGAACTGTGAATGTATGCAAAGAGAAGAAGATAAAACTTATGAGAGTGGTGGTGTCGTTATTGACAGCACCCAAGACTGTGAGGCATGTGAATAAAATATATTTAGTATTAGCATTACTATTTGCATTAAGCGCCTGTTCGGTAGGCAAAAAATGTGCTGTTACCGATGAAGGCAATGTTATATCTAGTTATGTATGGTTCTTTAAAGATGGGAAACCAGCTGAAATAGATAAGATGAATTGTTTCTAGGAGGAACAATGAAATATTTATCTGCGCTATTATTTCTAATACTATTGGTGTGTTCAACGTCAGCCTATGCAGGCTCAACACAAACCAATGTTTCTGGATCTAACACAGCAATCGAGGGTGGATACGAATCAAGTACAACCTATGAATCTGGAAGTAGCTCAAGTTCTACAACCACAAATTCAACAACTTCCAATATCAGAAGTGCACCTCCCTCTGCAGGAGCACCCTCTTATAATTCAATGACACAAGATGTATGCGCCGTTGGGGCTTCAGTGGGAGTTCAAACATTTGGCGTAGGTGTATCTGGTGGAAAACATTTCATTGACAAAAATTGTGAACGACTTAAACTAGCTCGAATTTTAAATGACTTTGGTATGAAAGTAGCAGCAGTTGCGATTCTTTGCCAAGATGAAAGAGTATTTGAAAGTATGATACAAGCAGGGACACCTTGTCCTATTGATGGTAAAATTGGAAAAGAAGCTTTAGCTCTTTGGACTAAATATGACTTCGAAAGACCGGATTACAAGAGATACATATCTCGTATGAAGGAAAGAGAAAAAGTTGAACCTAAATTAGCTGAGCCTGAACTTCACACTAGATAAAATTAAATGAACGAAACCAAAATAAAATTTAAATTTTTATTTATAGTTTTCATATGTATTTATTTGCTAGCAAGCTGCTTTGCTAATACCGTTAAAGCTGAAGACATAACAACCGGTAATCTTTTACCGAATGGCACAGGCGCAGCATCTAATCTACAATCTGTAGATAATACAGTTCCTAACGTTCAATCCAGCTGTTCTTCGTTTACTTCAGTTAATACAACATGCACTAATTCAAATTGGAACTATCAGGAAGTAGAAGTAGGAAGTACTTCCTCAGGTACAGGAACACTAAATTATCAAGGAAATTTAGTTGGAGTTCAAACAGGCGATGAAACATCAACTCAAGCAATGCTCGATAATGGAGTTACACTAGACTCGACAACAATTATTCAAAACTGTGAGTGGTCTGGCTCTTCTAGTTCTTGTGGTCAAGCCCAATCCGGTAGAGATACTTTTAAGACAACCGTTAAAATACTCGATTCCGATGGCAATGTACTATCCCAGGTTGATCAGATTAGAAATACAGACTCAGGATACTATGCCAATGCTCACAAATACACAGATCAAGTTATCTACAACAGTACAGGATCCAATAAATTTGATTGGACCTGGACGGGAATTGATGGAGACTCTACACCCGTTGATTTAGGTGGCCCAAACTTATTGGGTGCTAAATTAACTATGACCTACGACAACACAGTCCTAGAAGAATCGACATCAACAGCTCTTACCAATTTACAAGAAGAATTAGCAGAATTTGAAGAAGAAATTATTGAATTTACAATGGAAGAAGAAATTGAAGTAACCATGGAAGTTGAAGAAATGGAAGAGATTCAAGAAACTTTTTCTTTTACTCCAATGTTAATGGTTTTTGAAGAAGAAGAAATTATGGAAGAAGAAATTGTTATGGAAGAAGAAATTGTTATGGAAGAAGAATCTATTATAGAGGAAACACCAATGACAACATCTTTCTTCTCGGCAGTTACACAAGAGGAGGAAATTTATGAAGAGACAGAGGAGATCACAGCATCTTTCTTACCAATGGTTTCTCAAGAAGAGGAAATGGTACAAGAGGAAGAAGAAATTATCGAAGAGTCCCCTATTATGGAATCAGCCCAGGAAGAAGAAGTTATCGAGGAAGAAGAAACAGTTGCAAAAGGTCCTATGAAAATGGTACAAAACACACATGAAGAAAAAGAAGAAAAAGCAATCGAAGAAAAAGAAGAAATCAAAGAAGAAAAAGAAGAAAAAGTAAAAGAAGAATCTAAGGTTGCCGAAAAAAAAGAAGCGGAAGAAAAAGAAGTTGCTGAAGAGGAATCCAGTAGCGAAAGCACTACAGAGGTTTCGTCAGCAAGTACTTCCGAACAAAAAAAGATACAACAGAAAAAAGCTCTCGTTAAAAATATTGACAGAGTAATGGATAAAGTTGACTCTGAAATCAAGGATGTTGCTAAAAATCTTCAAATTAAAAATATTATAAAATTAGAAGCTATGACAAGTGAACAAGCTTCACTAGATCTATACTCAAAAGCTTTATTTTATGAGCCAAAAGACATCTATTTAGACCAATTAAACATCTTTGATAACCGACAAATTTACGATAATGTAAGTCTTGCAAGCTATATCAAAAATGATAAAGTAGCAATCAAGGCAAATGCCTTGCACAACATCAATCTCAAAAAACAAAGATTGTTAAAAGAACTGGAGTTATTGAAAAATGGGAAAATTTAACCTAAAGGATCAATTAGCAGGTGTGGCTGCATTAATCGCAGCTATTGTAGCTATCGGTGGTGGTTTTGTTAAGTATGGTGAAATTACAACTAAACTTAATACACTAACTGAACAAGCTGGACCTGATCTTACTCCTCTTGCTCAAAATATTGGTAATGTCAATAAAGGTATGGCAGAAAATCAAACTAACATAGCTGTACTACAAAAAGAAATTGAATTACTTAAGTTGCAAATAGAGGAAATAAAAGTAAGTACATCTAATCCACTATCAAACTAAAATGTCTAAAACACCAATGACAATATCAGACGAAGCTAAAGTGCAGATGCCGATGAAAACGGTTGCCTCATTGATTACCCTCGTCGCACTCGGGACCTGGGCTTATTTCGGTATTATTGAAACCCAGAATCGGATGGAGACAACATTAAAATTAATGGAAACCGATGTAGTTGAAAATACAGAGTTTAGAATAAAATGGCCACGTGGACAACTTGGTTCATTGCCCGCAGATTCTGAGCAGTTCATGATGATCGAGGATCTTTACAAGACTACCGATAAGTTAAACAAGCATATTGAAAATATGGCGTTGAACAAAGTAAACATTGAGTTTTTAAGAAAACAAATGGACAAGGTTCTTGAAGACATAGAAAAACTAAAAGATCAAAATAGAGAAATGCATTATAAAAATGGAAATGGAGCACAATAATGGTTGAGACAGTGATCGCATTACTCATGTTTGTAAACGGAGAAATTAAGGAACACCGTATTCAGCCGTCCATGGGAATTTGTTTGCGGGGAAAACGTGAGGCGGAACGCCAATATAGTGAGACTGTGTCCTATAAATGTATTAAATCTAAAGCTGAGACTGAGATGTACTTAGGTGAAAAACACATCACAAAAATTATATTGGATTAATGGCTAAAGCAGATTATCAAGAAATTATTGCTGAGTATAAAGAGCAGGTTCGAGTTCTTAAAGAACAAGTTAATGAACTAACCGATGCCTGTAAGGCTAAAGATTCAGCCTTGAAAAGAGCATTACAAAAGCTAGAATATACAACACAAGATTTAGATAAATTACAGGAGCAAAAAGATGAAACTGACAGCTAATTTTAGCTTATTAGAGCTTACAAAGTCACAGACAGCCGAAAGGAAGGGCATTGATAATACCCCTAGTCCTGAGCACCAGGAAAACCTAAAATTGCTCTGTGAGAGCGTCCTACAGCCCGTTCGAGACCATTTTGGGAAGGTTGTGACCATTTCCAGCGGATATCGCTCTCCAGAATTGTGTACTGCCATAGGCAGCAAAATCACGAGTCAACATGCAAAAGGCCAGGCGGCGGACTTCGAAATCTTTGGAGTATCTAATAAAGCTCTTGCTGATTATATTGATTCAGAACTTCATTATGATCAACTCATCCTCGAATACTGGAACGAATCAGATCCCAACTCAGGCTGGGTACACTGTTCATTTTCAGAAGGCAACAATAGGAAACAATACTTGAGAGCTTACAAAGAAGATGGTAAGACCAAGTATGAGCCGGTTCTTTAAAAAAACTAGCATTAAATTTCAACCAGAAATTACACCAGGCGTATGTCCTCACTGTGACATGCCAGCAAGTTTCATATCCATCGTCAATGATTTATTTAAATGTATGACTTGTGGGGAAGAAGTTAGACAAGAAGTTAATGGTGTCATTAGATATCTACCATTAGGACACGATAAAATCGAAGAAGATCATGGCACGTAAAAAGAAACCCTTATTCGGGGTTTCCAACTATAAGAAAAAGAAGCCTAGAAAACGACCCGGACGTCATTCAAAAAGACCCAACAAACGTAATAAACGCTCAAAATACAGGGGCCAGGGTCGAAAAAAACGTGTTCTCTAGTCTTGACAAGTGTCCCACATTAACCTATATATAATAAAGAAAGCATGAGATACGAATATACAATAACAGATAATGAAGGTAAGGAAGAAGAAGTTAAGGCTATGAGCTGGAAGAAAATGCTCAAAAGTTTACTACTGAAAACGCCTAAATTTACTGGTAAGATTGCCTACATTAATAAGAAGAAACATAAATTAATTAAGTTTATTAAGGACGGCAGAATTGTATGAAGTATATAGTAGTAATTCTACTATTAAGCACTAATGGAGTTGACATAGAAAAAGTCAAAATTAAGCACACTGGAAATTGCGATGGAATCGCTAATGCCTGGGTAGATGTTAACATGAAGTATTACAATGAACGAGATGGCGATCCTAAACTGCAAGGATGGTACAACGCTGATGGTAAATTACTGTTGGGTTGGATATGTAAATAGAATTTCGATGATAAAAGGCAGGGCCTCACAGCACAAACGCCTCGCGCTAAGAAGCTGTTGCGGTTAGCGTATAAGATTCCCTAAGCTTCGCGCCTGGGAGTACAGCAACTGAGCCTTTGCTCCTATAGGAGTACGTGCACGGAAACTATAGGGGTTATTATGAATTAAATACTAGTCTCTGGCTTACAATTGAAGGCCACAAAAAGCCTTTGTTCTTCTGATATTTTTGGATCTATAGATTTGAACACATTGAAGCTTTGTGCATACCCCGCCGACACGCACTCATTATGGCTATTATAGGTTTCAGGGGTAGTTATAGGGGGTACTATACATGACGCATTTATCGCAGAACACACCCATAGAATTAAAAAATATTTCATTGACACTCTTGTAAATTATGTATAATATCCCATATTGTTATGAAACAATATGAAAGAGGTATAACACATGACAGACATTAGTAAATATAAAAACGTTTCTTTGTCTAAAGACACATACGCTAAGATAGATAAAATTCGTAGGGTCATTGAGCCCCATACGATTTTAAGTCGTAGTCAAACGATTAATATTTTAGTGAACAAAGAAATGAAAAGACTCAATGGAAAGGCAGAAAAGTAAATGTTTAAAATTTCAGAAGAAAACAAAAAAGAACTTTTAAAGTATTTAGCAAAACGCCCTTACATTGAAGTGGCGGGTTTAGTTGCAATGATTGCAAGTTTAGAACCTGTTAAAACGAAAGAAAACAATGGTAAGGACAAAACACAGTAAATTAATTTGTCCTGCCTGCATGGGCAATGGCTACCGGAAAATTTTTAAGGATCAATCCTCAAATTTAAAGGTGGTTATTGACTGTGAAGCATGCGATAATCAAGGAGAGGTAGAAAATGATACGAAAAATATTAATGCTCTGCGTTATCTTAGTAGCCTGTAATGGCTGTAGTGAGTTTGCACTACTGGCCTCAGGTACATCTGTTGCTGTATCACAAAATGTCTATGCTAGAGCGTATAGTGGTGTTGACGTGCTAACCATTATGCAAACTGATAAAGATATAAAAAGGCACGCGTATGAACTGATAAAGAAAAAAGGAGAAAAACATGAGTGATGAACTAGCAGAAGCAAAGCAGCTAATCAAAACTTTACAAGGTCAAGTGAGTAGTCTTCAATATACGAAGCACCATGACTATAAATTCCTGGTGGAAGAAAATAAAAGACTCACTGGAGAACTCGGCCAAGTTAAAGACGATAATAAGAAGTTGACTCAGCAGATTAATGACATGGCTGATAAACTTCGTGATGCAAGTTTCTAATGGCTATCTTTGCGGACTGTGAAAGTAAGCGAAGGGCTAGAAAGAAATGGAGACAAAGCGAAAAAGGAAAGGCCTGGGATAAAGCTTATTCTCATCGAGATTATGTTAAAGCCAAAGCCCATGATTATTATATAAAGAAAAAAATACGTGAAGCAAGCAACGAGTGGCTTCATGCAACAAACTCGGAAAGGTTTATAAATTATGAAAGACGAAAAGAAGAAACACAGTAATGAAGACTTAGAATGGATCTATAATCAGACCTTTGGTCATGCCATCGAATTCATGAAAGATTTTGATGTTCAAGCCGTAGCCGCAACTTATATGGCGATTGCCATGAGACTCTATAAGACTCATTTAGATAAAAATGAATATAAAGCGATGATTCAAACGGTCATAGACACCGAAGTTAAACCTTACGAAGATCCTGAAAAATATTTAAAGAAGTTTTTACACTAATGTTCACGAGTTTCATCAAATCGAGTCCTGCTTACGCTTCCGATAAAATTGACTGCCCGGAGAAGCGACTGTTTATTGCAATTTTGTCTCAAGCCGTTCATGACGCATTCTCTGCGCATGTCCCAAGACTTGAGAAGCAAGCAGCGAGGAGCTTTTTAACACGTAACAGTTCAGATTTTAGACATATTTGTGAAATGGCCGGTCGAGACGCTAATTATGTCCGAGAAAAAATTAGAAAGAAAGTTCTTCGTGAGAATGGTTGGAATGTTGATGTTAAAGTTAGAATTACTTCTCCTCGAAGAAAGAAACAAATGAAAAGAATCAATAAAAAACACTTAACAGGAAATGCATATTATGCCGCAAAAAAACAAGCCGCTGCCTTATCTCAAGGCGCTAACTAAAATTATGGACATCATCAAGAAGCGAAAGCCTCATTGGGATATCTTTCAAGTTGTTGGTGTTGCACAAATCTTAATAAGGAGAAACAGACAATGGATACAATCTACCGACTCATAGAAGTTTATGCAGGCAAGTTACACAACTGGGCCTGGGATAAGCGTTGGAAATATAGAGATCAAGAGAAATGGCTTAAAGGTTATCGTGAATGGAAGAAGCGTAAATGCCCGCACAACTAGACAAATAATATAAAAAGTATTATGAAGTCTGTTATGCATAATTTTCCATATGATATACAGATGACCGCGATGTTCGTGTTCATAACATTGTATTTGGTAATGGAGATTATATTTTGATGAGCAAAAAAGAAAGAGAGTCCGGTAGAAAATGGGACGGCAAATCAAGACCAACAACAGAACAGTACAAAGCTAACTGGAACGAGATTTACGGCCAAAAGGAACAGGAAGAATTAAAAGCATCCTATAAGCAATCCTTGGCTAATAAAAAAGAAAGGGAACCTAAAACAAGAATGGAACAAATGGAAATGTTGACCCATGACCCGATTGTCGATTAAAAAACGATTTAAAAAGGCGATGAATAGTGACAACGCCTTGGACCTGGTGGTCGATATGTCATTGATTTTGTTCGATGTTTTAAGCTCTCCGATTTTGATTGTGATGAGAGTGGTGCGTTATTTTTTTAATAAGTTTGTGAAAGATTATGTAAAGAAAGGAATTAAATGGCTAGTAGACAAAATTTAAATTACCCTATCAAATATGTGGACGTCGGTAAGACCCAGGCAATACCCTTTTATCTTGTTAATGGAGAATGGATCACCCGAGGAAAGGTTCCAGAAGTAAAAGAACGAAAGAAAAAGTGGCGATCAGATCCTGTAAACCGTGCAAGAGAGAATAAGCGCATGAGAGATAGGTATTGGGAAGATCCTAAAAAAGAAAACTTACGAACTAGGACTTGGAAAAAAAATAATATCGAAAAAGTTAAAACACAAGATAAAAGGTATCGTCAAAAAGAAAGAGGATATTTCAATGAACTTTGGAATGGAGTCAGAAAAAGCAAACATGGGCATAATTTCAAAAATTTTAATGACTTCTATCAATGTTGGCTGGACCAGAAGGCCATTTCTGGAATGATATGTCCAGCAACAGGAGTTGAAATGACTATGATTAAACGAACAAGTTCCAAAGTGGGGAAAAAAAGAACAATGACTAATATATCGCGAGACCGAATCCTTTGTTCTAGAGGCTATTCAAAGCAAAATTTAATCTTTACGACCTGGGATTATAACAACAGTAAACATAATATATCTCCTAAAGGAGCGAAAGCTTTTTTAAGGATTGTTAGAGAAAGATATGGTACAGATGAAGTGGAATAAATTATATAAGTACCCAAGTAGTACAAGACAACTTATAGAAGGAAGTAGACATTATGATATCTCTAACGAAATATTACCTAGTGTTACAACGATACTACAGGCGACACAGACTGCTGAGAAGATTGCAAGCCTTGCGAGATGGAAAGCTAAAGTTGGCGAAAATGAGGCAGAACGTGTCAAAAATGAGGCAGCGAAGCGTGGCACAGCTATGCACGAGTATCTGGAATATTATATCCGGCAAGAAAAGCTACTCGATCTCAGCGACGAGGGGCAAGCGGCAAGGAGCATGGCCAGGGCTATTATCGATCAAGGCTTATCGGGAATGGAAGAAATTTGGGGGTCGGAAGTAACTTTATTTTATCCTGGATTGTATGCTGGTCAAACTGACTTGTGTGGAATTTATTCTGGACGCGAAAGTATAATAGACTTTAAACAAACCAACAAGCCTAAAAAGAGGGAATGGATAGAAGATTATTTCCTTCAACTGGCAGCCTACGCGATGGCACATGACGTAATTTATGGCACTTGTGTCGATCAAGGAGTCATTTTAATGTGCTCAAAAGACGGTTTTTTCCAGAAATTTACCTCAAATGGGGGTGAATTTACCCGTTTTAAGCATAAATTTTTGGGTAAAATTGACCAATTTTACCAAAAAAAGAAGTAGGTCCAACTCAAAAAGCCCAATAAAATCAACATTTGTCATTCTGTATATATATGTTTCTACAAGAAAATAATTAATCAGTTCGCAAAATTTATAAAAATAAAAGTAGATAAGTAGGAGTGGCCAAAAAACATATATATAGCAACGATTCTAGACGATCGAGGTCCTACTTTACTCCTACTTTTTCTACTTCTTTTTATAAGAATGTAGCAAAATAGCCACTTTTTGATGGTCGAAAAAAGTAGGAGTATGTGTTAGGTAAAAACAATGACTGAAGAAAATTTTTTTGATATGTTTAACAGAATACACAACCCGAATTATTATTACGGAAGGAAAAAACATGAAGAGAAAAAAACCAAAAAGAAAATTAAGAATCGCAAGTATAAGAAAAAACCATATCCCGTATTCAAAGTACAGGATTGAGTGGTTTGACATTGCTTCTGATTCAGGTTGGGCTACTGATTCAGAGTTTAATAAGATGAAATTAGCTACTCCTGTAAGTGAGGGTTGGTTGTATGAAAAGAATGATTGTGTAATTAAGATCTTCGCAAGTTATGATCAAGACGAAGATGGAATAGTATTTGGTGAACGAACGATTATTCCTTTGTCTTGTGTGAAGAAGATGAAGAAGCTGAATTAGATGTTGCCTCCTTATCAGAAATATTTAGTTTATTTAGCTTGTGCAACGGTTTTTGTGCTGGCTTATTACTTTGCGATTTTGATTCATTGAGTCGTATATCTTTTTGTAATTTCTTAACATCAGCAACTTCAACTTTGCCTTCTAGTATAGGTGAGTATTGATCTATAATTTCTTTCATGCGTTTTTCTAATTCCTCTTCAGATAAATCATCTAACTTACCTGTTCGTATAATCTTCTGTTCAATATATAATCCAGCTGCCTTACCTCTTGCTACTTCAGCATTCACAGCTGCTGACCAGGCTCCCTTCTTAAGAGCATCTTGTCTAATTTTACCTAGTTCAGAAATGTGACGTTCAAATGTTACAGCATATTTCTTTTGATATTCTTCTCTGATTTCTCCAATGTATTTAACTACAAGCGGATGCATTTTAGGATTTTGTAATTCCCAGGCTGTTTGTCTTGCCCGGTCCTTCGCATATCCTGCATCAATAGCACATTGATAGGCATACTTTCTACCTTCATTGCTCACAAGTTCATGAGCAAACTTCTGTTGCATTTCTGTTAATCTTTTTGGAACTCCCATAATTTGACTTTTACAGTAACTTTAGGTACAAGTCAATGTATGATTAGTGGGAAAGAATTTATAAAGCAAATAGAAAAATTTCTTAAAGCTGAAGTTTGTAAGGAAGCCAGAGTCCAAGTTAAATTACCTCAAGGTGAATTTAAATCTCCAGATGGATTTTTTGACATTAAAAAAATTTATCTCTTGCAAAATAATTTGATTGGAGCTAGAGAGACACATAGAATTGTCTTAGAAATTTCTACTACAGAATCTTGGAGAATGACCAAACCTAAACTGAAGTTGTAACGCCAAATTTGTTGTGAAACCAGAGACAAAATTTTGGCATGAGTTTAAAAGAATTACACCACAAATTAGATGGACAAGGTTGGAAAATACTAGCGTATTCGGTACTCCTGATCTATTGGGCTACAATAATTCTGGGCACTTTTTCACTGTTGAGTTAAAGGTTACTCGGGGTGTAAAAATTAAATTTTCACCACATCAAATTGCCTTTCACAAACTACATCCTAAGAATAGTTTTATCTTAGCAAAGCACCTCGCTTCTTGCGACGTGAAACTTTATGAGGGATTTAAGATTGAGCAGCTTGTCGCTTGCGGCTTGGCGCTTGAAGCTTGTTGCTTGGGGCTTGATGCTTGCGGCTTGAAGCTTTCTTCGCTTGGCGCTTGAAGCTTGCGGCTTGGAGCTTGCAGCTTATATCTACTATCTGACCATTTCCATTGAATTCCAGGCATGACTTAGTGCTTGCCATATGTCACTCGGGCTACACCACGGTCCCAGCATGCTCTGCAATCTTTACAATGTGGTTGACCGTTTTTATCTAATTGTTTAGGCGCTGGACAGGTTGCGTCGTGCTTCGTTGTCACGCCTGAGGTGTAAGGCCAGCTCTTCACAGGTGTTGCCTGGTCTATCATATGGTCACTGATTATAATTTTTAAATTTGTTGGAACTATGTCTGGATCCATGAGACTGGTATACTTCACCTCACGTGTTGGCATCCAGTGCTTGGTGCTTGGCGTTAATCTACATACTTCCATGATGTTCTTAAGGTGCCAGGCGCCTTGAAGGTCACCGGCGTCGTGCCATCTAAAAAATTTTTGCCTCTTAATTTGGGCCACCATTGCAGGTATCCACTTGGGATCTCTCAGGGACTGCAGCCTGTAGTACTGAGCAGCTTTAATAGCCGGGTATCTTGTATAATTTCCTTTGAGCGCATAGCATCCAGAACACACTGAGCCCTTCACGGCCCGGAGCTTGGAGCCTACTTGACACTCCCATGCAGGTAGACTGTAAGACAGGCCAGGCATCTTAGTCGTTCGAGTCATGGACCCGGTTATCTTGACGGCGTCTTTAACTCGCATGTCTTTTTTTATTCCAGTGTCTGGAATTTAAAATTAAATCTAGACGATGGCGCAGGTTGCCCAGCGGCGTTTTATCATCCTGAATTTGTGTGTAGCATTCTTCGTCAATTGTTTGGATGGCCAGGACGAGCACGGCGTGAGCTTCGTCGCTCCAGCTGTTGTCTCTGGTTTTTTTGTCTTCTTCTCTAAAGTAGGGCATATATTCCTTTCATTAATTGTTAAAATCCCATTTTATCCCAGTGCTTGGCGCTTGTCAAGCTTGTCGCTTGCCGCTTGTAGCTTTTAGAAATTTTTCATATTGAAATAGTATTTTACCTAATTCATTCTCAAGTAAATCAGATTTAATATCACATAAATATTTATGTGCTTTGTATATTGCTTTGATATCTTTTTTGTTAAGTTTTATTATTATTTCTTTCATGTTTTTATCCTATTTTTTAATTGTGTCCGTTTCGTGGCTTGGAGCTTGCCGCTTGGAGCTTGAACAGCCCGTTTGCTTGTTGCTTCGTGATCAGTCCTTTATTCCTCAGGGACCACAGGAAGCGCTCGCACTTCTTAACGTAAGCGGGACTGAGATCCCGCTTATCGTGGACGAAGTAGTTTAATAAATCGTTGTGTTTAGATCTAATCAAGGACCACCATATATTGTTTTGGAAAATGCTGTCTAAACCAGTCGATCCCGGCCCTTACAATCTCATAGGCTTCAAAGCGCTCAGCTCCAATGATGGTATCATAGACGCTGGCAGCATAGCCCGGCATCTCCGTTTCTTCACCTGTGAATCGATTCGCAATCTTAACTGTTTTGTCCTGGTATACAGAACAATTGAATGGCAGTGTCACCTGTTGACCGTGCCATTTTATTTTTGTCTTTTTTGGTTTTTCAAACATATTATTTCCTTTCATAACTCATCCTATAAGATCCCAGGTCCCCTGTCAAGCTTGTTGCTTGGAGCTTGAGGCTTTTTTTAAATTTTAATTTTTTCATAATTTAGAATCATTCTAAAGTGGCCAAGGACCAATTCGAATTTGGCCCTATGGAAAGTCCTTGACCCCAGATCCTAGAAGTATTTAGCTAGCTCAACATATTGTATAACTGCTAGGATCAGGGCTCAAGGGCGCCTCTAAATTGAATACAATAAATTGTTTCATCATCAAGGCGCCAATTGGCTTTGCTTATCATCCGCACACTTAATGGGCATATCTTCAGCAAAATCTATCAAACCAATAAATAATGGCTAATCCTACCAGAGCCATTATTGGTGCAAACCATAAACTATCCACAATCAAAGCAAACTCCCTCAACTTGCCCTGACCATTCATCAGGTTTAGGGTTGCAATGACATATTAAACATTCTGTATATATTATTTTATTTAGCATAATATCTTATATAATGCTTGACTTACCTTTGTCAATAGTTTAAAAATCTTTTTATGTATAACAACAGAAAGGCAAATATGAGTAGAATAAGACTAAATCAAGAGTACAGAAATAAAATCGCAAATAGAATGCGAGTACATCTTGAACAAGAGGACACGCAAGAGAAAGAGGCATATCTAAAAGCAAGAGAGGAAATGAAACCTTTGCAAGATATAACTTGGAAACTTGCTGAACAAATAGTTAGACGACACTACACACCTGAAGATGTCAAAATGGCATATCACTTACAAAATAAATTTGATAATGTGGACACTATCGCAAAAGATAGTTGCTTTCATTTTGGATACCAAGGTCAGGTAGAGGATAGAGATGAAAATGACAAAGTAGTTATGAAAGACAAATATATTGAAAGTCATTTTGATTTTCGTCTAAATGGAAATATTAATGGAGATGAAAATTCTCGTAATGAGGATTTTGGATATGCCTATTTTAGAGATGAACTAAAAGGGCGTGAGGGTTGCAATCCAGATATTAATATTGAGATGAAAGACAAATCAAGTAATCCACACCAAACCAAAGTTTGTGACGCAAATGACAAATATCTTGGAACTAATGGTGGTCGTGAAAATCAAACCTCTTATGCAAGAGAGTGGAACAATGATTATGTTTTAGATTTAATTGGTAGAGAATATTGCCGAGATAGGTCTATTGCTTGTAATAAAGAGGAATATCAAACTCTAATGTTCTGGCAACAAAAGAAAGGACATTTAATTACTTGCCACCAAAAATGGATTGAGAGTGTTTTAAATCAAATGAAAGAAATTAAACTTGGTTTAAAAGGTTATAAATATTTAGACGAGGCGATTGAGTTATCAACTGAACTTGGTTTAAATATTAATGACGCAGAAATAATTAGAACGAACTCAACTGGTCTAGTTATTTACAATCCAAAAAATCTGGCGGATAGAATAAAATCTATGAAGAATAAAAATGTCAGTAGAAAGGATAAAATACTTGCTCGTATGAAATACGAGAAACAAGCACAAAAATAAGACTTGACATATCTGGGATAAATATGTTAATATCCCAGATATAAACAATTAATGAAAGGTATAAATAATATGGACAAATACGATCAACACGACCATTTAGAAGTTTTAACAGAACTTACTGTTCTTTATAAACTTGCAAATGAAACAAGTGCAAAAATACTAGCGGCAAATGAAAAATTAGCAAAAATCAAGAAAGCAAAAGAGGTGGACGATGAAATCCCATTTTAATCAAAAGTTTGATATAGATGTTTATTTCACAATCAGATATTTTGCAGATAAACATGGCAAGACGATTACAAGAGCCGCAAAGTGGACAAAAGATTGTCTTTATGGAACGCACAAAAAACATGGCTACCCTTACATCAGATATTTTGATGTAGATGCCAATGGAATTAGATGCGCATCTAAATCTTGGGAAATATTAGAGGTCAGAAAATAGACTTGACATTGTATGGGATTAATATAAAATCCCATACATAACAAACAACAGAAAGGACGAATAATGAAAACAATAAAAAGAACAGTTGACGACAGACTACCAAAATGGCTGCATTCAAAAATTTTGAGTGCGGTTGATTTTATCTATCAAGGTAGAAAAGAAAGTGTGGAAGAAAGTGTAAGACGAGTTCAAGCACTTGATAAACATCTTACCGATGAAGAAATAAATTGGGTTATGATGCTTTTAATTCTTCCTAAAATTAAAGACATGGTCAGAACATCGGACGAGTTTAAAGACTTTCAAGCCATGAAGAAAGCAACGAGGCATTAATGAAATATTTATTTTATGCTTTTTATTTTGCGCTTCATTTTGTTGCCAGCTTCGCTGGTTTAATTTATGCAATACATGGCAACACTTGGATTGGATTGGGAATTTTTTTCTTCTTCATCATTAAGTTTTTGTTGATGATGCCAGATGTTGCGAGGTCAATATGAAATATTGCCAAGGACCAAAGTGTCATACTTATAGAACAAAAGACAGAATAAAAGGACCGAAAGGAAATAAGACAAATCAAACAAGAAGAAGATCAAGCTTTCATTATCTTGGTGGCAATGCGTGTTCAATGAATTGTGAACGTGATTGGTATGATAAGTTTGGCGAGCGAGCAATCAATCACTTCGGAAGAATAGTTGAGCCAATCAAACTCACAGAAGAAAATGCGTGGTATAAAGATTATGATTATGATTGGCAATCAGGAACGACACGTAATTGGCGTTGGGTTAATCAATTAAACAATCGACAAATACCAATGACCAAGGAACAATACAACAATCCAAGTTTAGTTCGTCCATAACTAAAAGAGCAACGCGACTGCGTCGCGTTGCTCACTCCCATTTATTTATTTATTTATTTATTTTTTTGCGCGCGTCGCGTCGCTCGCTTCGCTCGCTCCGCTGCGCGCGGCGAGTTGCACCTCGCCTCGCTTCGCTCGGCTCGGTGGGGGGAACTCCCTTCAATAGTGGGAACCATTTCCAGCCAGGAATTTGCATCACTACTTATCTTTAAATATATAAATAAAAAAGGGGTCCCAAAATTTTCCCTTTAGGCCTTGATTTAGACTGTTTAAGCCTATAAAATCATTATGGGTCCCATATATGCATGTAGATCTTGAAAAAATTAAAAAATTACCTCCAGATGTAAGAAGAGACTTCTATAAGATGTATCTTAAGTACGGGGAGAAGAAAAAACAGACTAATATCAAGCAGAACTTCTTAAGCTTTGTAAAGCATATGTGGCCAGATTTTATTCAGGGGTCCCATCATAAAATTATTGCAAAAAAATTTAATGATATGGCACAAGGTAAGATTAAACGTCTTATTGTTAATATGCCCCCTAGACATACCAAATCTGAATTCGCTAGCTCCTTGCTACCCGCCTGGATGATCGGGCGAAACCCAAAATTAAAAATTATTCAAACCACTCACACCGGAGAACTGGCGATTCGATTCGGGCGTAAGGCTAAAACACTCATGGACTCTCCAGAGTATAAGGAAGTCTTTGAAACAAGATTAAGGGAAGATTCGCAAGCAGCGGGCCGCTGGGAAACCGCGCAAGGCGGCGAGTATTTCGCAGCCGGTGTTGGCGGAGCGATTACCGGACGAGGTGCAGATCTTCTTATCATAGATGATCCACACTCGGAGCAAGACGCTCTAAACTTAACGGCATTAGAGCGAGCTTATGAATGGTACACATCAGGTCCAAGACAACGTCTACAACCCGGCGGACAGATCGTTTGTGTAATGACCAGATGGAATGTTAAAGATTTGACAGGCATGTTGATGCAGGCCCAGAAAGAAGCAAAGGCCGATCAGTGGGAACTCATTGAGTTTCCGGCAATCATGCCGAGTGGTAAACCCGTATGGCCGGAATACTGGAAGTTAGGCGAACTCGAAACGGTTAAAGCCTCATTATCGCTCGGTAAATGGAATGCTCAGTGGATGCAAAATCCAACTTCAGAAGAAGGAGCGATCATCAAAAGAGAATGGTGGAAGAAATGGGAGCATGACTTTATGCCTAAGTTAGAACATGTCATACAATCTTACGATACGGCTTTTATGAAAAAAGAAACAGCGGATTATTCAGCGATTACCACATGGGGTGTCTTTAGGAAAGATGAAGACAGACCACCCAATTTAATATTGGTGGACGCCATTAAAGGACGATACGAGTTTCCAGAACTTCGTAGAAAAGCAAAAGAACAATATGATTATTGGCAACCCGAGACGGTTTTAATTGAAGCCAAAGCCTCAGGACTGCCTCTCACTTACGAATTAAGGAATATGGGGATCCCTGTAATTAACTTTACACCCTCAAAAGGAAATGATAAGCATACAAGGGTAAACTCGGTGGCACCGCTATTTGAAAGCGGCACCATATGGGCGCCCACTCACAAAGAGTTTGCACAAGAAGTTATAGAGGAATGTGCCGCATTCCCCTATGGCGATCATGACGACTTGGTGGACTCAATGACCCAAGCTGTGATGCGATTCAGACAGGGAGGCTTAATCCCCCACCCAGAAGATTACAAAGATGAAAAAATTATAAGAAGTAAAAGGGTTTATTATTAATGCCAATAAAAGCAGGATTTACATTAGCAGAATGGATTGCACGTCTTACTAAAGGCTACATTAAAGCAACAGGTAAAGAACCTGATGGCTTAGCTAAACTCAAAATTAAAATGGAAGCTGGGCAAAAAGTTAAAGATCAAGAGAAAGTTATTGATATTACATCTAGGATCAAAGATGAGTGGTGGAAAGCAAAATCAACTCCAAAAGAAGGCGGTATCACAACCGTTCATCATTTAAGGGACCCTTTAAAAAAATATCGTGATCGAATTGAACCGGGCAGTCTATTAGAGGAGCAGGCAAAAACAAATCCTACTGAAGCATATAGATCTATTGTTTGGTATGAGTTTACGGATCAACATATAAAATCTATTTCTAGGAACAAGAACAAAATTGATTATAAGAAAATGGAAGATATACTGGAAACCAAGTTGAAAGGAAATGAAACTTGGGATGATTTAGCAGCTATCCGAGATAGAAAATTTCCTATGCCAGAAGATATGGCATCCGGCGGCATCGCAGGAGAATTGCACTTGAATGATGGTGGCAGAGTTAGCTTTACTAAAGGTGGCAAAGTTTCTAGCGGCCTGGCTAAAATCTTAGGAGTCTAATGACAGCTTACAGTGAATTAGTAAAAAAATTTAGGGAGAAAAACTCTAAACCTAAAACAGATTGGAAATATGAGTCTTGGGGTAATCCTAAAGTTGAGAGGTTAGCAGTATTTACAAACCCTCAATTCGGAACTCAAGATACTTACGGCGCTCCAGAAGTTGTCCCCATGCCTAATTGGAGAGACCTCATTCGAGAAGAAGGTGTTCAGGTTGGTGAGCAAGTTGCTGAAGGCGGTAGAGTCGGATTAAAACCCGGCGGCCTCGTAGAACCGGGTGTTACGCATTATGCGACGAAAGATATCCCAGTTAGCCCAAAAGCACAAAAGCTGGTTGACGATTTTTTAAAACAAAGCATTGCTGAAGGAAAAACTAATTTTAAAACTATTACTGAACTTGCGGAGAAGATAAAAGGCATCTCTTACAATACAGTAAATGCCGCTTTAAATAAATCTCCTTATATAAATAAAATCACTTTTATTTCTGAGACAAATAAACTGGATGCAGAGATAAGAGCTTCTGAATGGTTTAAAGATAAGTTTGGAGATAAAACAATAAAGGAAGCGGCTGAAAGTAGAGCTTTTGAGGGCCGCGGGTACGGTAAAGGAAATATTAGAAATCTATATAAAACGTGGAAGGCAAAAGAAGGAAAGATGTTTGCAGCTGAGTTTGCAGAAAAAACAGGGATTCCTCAGACCAGTTTAAGAGATTTGCAGTCTTATTCTCAAAGAAAAATTCTTCCTCACTATCATGGAGCTATGAAAAGTCGAATTAGACGAGCTAAGTTATATAAAAAACTACTGGATGAATCGGGGGTTACGTATACAGGTGGAGGGAAGAAAAAGTTTAGGTATACAGCCACAGAAGAACAAATTGAAAAATTAAAAAAGAGCTTTGAAGAAGCAAATCTAAAATTTACTAAACCTCAAGTGGATGAGATGAATGCTAAAACGAAAAGCTTGTATGATGATATGATTCAGTCTGGCAATAAATTAACAAAAGCTAAATTTGCAGATCTTGTATTAGATAATCTTTCTTTTAAACCTTCTACCGCTGCGTTATATCGATCAATCGAGCGGAATATTCCTAAACAAGACTTTGCACCTATGCCTGAATCTCCACTCCAAAGGCCTAAGCAAACAAAAGCATCTAACATAGCTTTAGGAAAGGAAAATGAGTTTATTCGACAAAGTCAAGACCGATTAATGCATACGGTAAGAGCTCATTTTAAATCGATGAGTAATAAAGAACTTAGGGCTTTTATAGAAAATAATCCGCTATTAAAAGCTCAAGTAGAATTACGTTTTCAAAATAATAAATTTAAACCCAACTATGGCGAATTTTTTACTGAAAGTATGGATGAATTAAGTGATGAGGGGTTACGTGCAAAAGCCAAAATAACAGTTGAGCATATAAAACCTTATAGTAAGGCTGGCATAAATGTAAACTGGCCGTATAACCGTCAACTAGCAATTTCTCACATTAATCAAACGCTTAAAAAACAAATAGAATTTTTTATTGATAAAAATGAGGGTAAATTAAAAGATCCTAAAATTTCTACTGAAATAAAAAATAAACTAAGAACACAAATCCAAGCTATTGATAATAAGTTTAAAGATATGAATTTGCGACTTTTTGCAGGAGATAAGGGCTATCGAGGAGTGTCGGAGGGTATTGCAGCTATTGATCGGACAGCTGGTACGTTACCTAGTTATTATAAAACTTTAGAAGGCATGGGACTAGAGCCAAATGCTTATGCAAAAGGAGAGTTTGGAAAAGTCAACGTAAAAACTGTTAACGAGTTTTTAAAAAGTAAACTTTTCGAAACTACTCCTGGAACAAATGCAAAAATTTCTAACGCTATAAACATAGCCAAAACAGCAAAAGGACCTGCGAAACTTAAAGCTTTAAATATGATCGCAGCCACTGTTGGCACAGCAGCCGCTGCTAGTCTCTTTGATAAATTTGGAATAGATTCAGCAATGGCTGATACAGGAGAAAAACTTTGGACGACAGGAGATAAACCTTCAGGAGTCACTATGGGGGACTTTTTCTTAGCAGGCACAGCTCCACTGGCAACTAAAAAAGGAAGACATCTTTATGGAAAAGCTGCTAAAGCTGCCTTTAAAGGCATGGGTACTGTCCCAGGTCTATTGGCTTTAGAAGCTGGTTTAGGACCAGGCATTGTAGCATCAACAGGAGGAACGTTTGGTGAAGCCATTGCCTCGCCATTGCTTTTAGAAGGAACCATACGAGATAAAAGAATTTATGACCAATTAAAAAAAGAAGGATACACTGAAGATCAAATTCAAGTTATTAAAGATTCTGTAATGTTGCGTGCAGATGTTGGTGATACAGGTTTACATACATCAATGCTTCCGTTGCAAGAAATAGAACACAAAGGTAAAAAATTTACTGCAGGTGATCCTGAATTAAAAAATATTAGTCTGTTATATGATAAAGCAGCAACAGTGATTGCTGACGAAGATAAAGCAAGATTAAAACGAGCAGATGAATTTGATTATTTACAACTTGCTAAAGGCGGCCGTGTTCCTTTTGGAAAAGGAAAGCTAGTTGATGAAGGTCGAAGAGCCTTTATGAAATGGCTCGCTGGAATTACCGGCGCTGGAATTGCAGCAGGAACAGGACTTATTAAATGGGGTAAGGTTGCTGGTAAAGGTAAAACAGCTGTTCAAGTTGGAGATACAATTATTCAAGGCACGCAAGGCATGCCCAACTGGTTCATTCCGCTGATAAATAGAGTTGTGAAAGAAGGTGACGATGTTACCAAGAAGTTGGGAACGGTTGAACGAGAAATTGTTCATACTAAAAAGATTGGTGAAGGAGACGAAGTGACTGTTTACCAGAATTTAGATACAGGAAATGTTAAAGTTGAATATCAATCAGCACATTCTGAAGTTCCTATTCAAATGGATTATAAAGCTCCTGTGGAAGATATTACATCTAAAGGGAAACCAATTAAAACAGAACCAGAATTTACAGCGGTAGAATCAGAACCAAAATGGGAACAAGTAGGTCCTGATGATGGTGATCTTACGTTTGAAGGAGAAAATATTGTAGGTCGAGTTGAAGATTTAACGACTGATACTAGTAAGCTTAAAGAGTTTGGTAAGAATAAAAAATTAACGATTAAAGAAAAAATAGAAGCTAAGAAAAAACAAGACTACAGAAAATCGTTAGAACATGATAGTCAAACCCAAGTAGATTACATCGACAACAAATATGGACCATATCAGGACCCTGATGTTGGCATGGACGAATTTGGCAATCTCGTTGACGAATATGGGGAGATTATAGACTAATGGCTTTAGGCAGATCCAGTTTTGGTAAATTAACCTCGACAACACCCCCTCAAAAAGGGCCCTGTTCACAAGGCTTGAATAATATATATAAAAAGGTTACAACAGTTAACGCGGAGAATTTAAATGGCAGATATAGACAAAGCTTTACCAAACGTAAAGCAAACAGTAAACTTACCTAGTCCTAAAGACGTAGAACTTCAACAACAGCAAGTTGCTCAAAAAGCACTTGAGCCTGTAGATATTCAACGAAATGAAGATGGTAGTGCTGATATTACTTTTGACCCAAGAGCTGTAAATCCTGGAAATGATCAAGGTCATTTTTCTAATTTAGCAGAACTTCTTCCTGATGATGTTATTGATCCATTAGGACATAAACTTTATAACGATTACACTGATTACAAAAATTCTAGAAAAGATTGGGAACGAGCTTATATTTCTGGACTTGATCTTTTAGGTTTTAAATACGAAGATAGATCCGAGCCTTTTAAAGGTGCATCAGGTGCTTCTCACCCAGTACTTGCAGAAGCAGTTACACAGTTTCAATCACTCGCGTACAAAGAATTATTACCCTCAAATGGTCCAGTAAGAGCACAAATTATTGGAATGCCAACTCCACAAAAAGAACAACAGGCAAGTCGTGTTAAAGATTATATGAACTGGCAAATTATGGATCAGATGAAAGAATATGAACCAGAATTTGATCAGATGTTATTTAATTTACCTTTAGCAGGATCTACTTTCAAAAAAATTTATTATGATGATTTGATGCAGAGAGCAGTTTCTAAATTTGTTCCTGCGGATGATTTAGTTGTACCTTATACAGCAACATCATTAGATGACTGTGAGTCTGTTATTCATATTATTCGAATGACAGAAAATGAATTAAGAAAAAAACAAGTGGGTGGTTTCTATAGAGACATAGAAGTTAATCCTTCTTACATGCAAGAAACTGAAATTCAGAAAAAAGAAAGAGCTTTAGAAGGAGCCGTTAAAGGAAGAGATGAACGTATGTTCACTATCCTTGAATGCCATGTCAATGTAGATTTAGAAGGTTTTGAAGACATAGATCCAAAAAGTGGAGAGCCAACAGGAATTAAATTACCTTACATTGTGGCCATAGAAGAAGGTACAAGAAAAATTTTATCTATCAGAAGAAACTATGATGTCAAAGACATGATGAAAAAGAAAATAGATTACTTTGTTCATTTTAAATTTTTACCAGGCTTAGGCTTTTATGGCTTTGGTCTTATTCACATGATTGGTGGATTATCTAGAACTGCAACAGCAGCACTTAGACAATTACTTGATGCAGGAACTTTATCGAATTTACCCGCAGGATTTAAAATGCGTGGAATTAAAATGAGAGACGAAGCACAAGCCATTCAACCTGGAGAATTTAGAGATGTCGACGCACCAGGTGGAAATTTGAAAGATGCATTTATGATGCTTCCATTTAAAGAGCCTTCTCAAACCTTATTACAACTTATGGGCGTCGTGGTAACTGCAGGACAACGATTCGCATCCATTGCGGACCTGCAAGTAGGTGAGGGTAATCAACAAGCGGCAGTGGGCACGACCGTTGCGCTGTTAGAAAGAGGTTCCAGAACGATGTCGGCGATACATAAAAGATTGTATGCGTCAATGAAAAGAGAATTTAATTTATTAGCAAGAGTATTTAAGATTTATCTACCACCCGTATATCCATACGATGTTGTTGGAGGCCAAAGGCAAATTATGCAAACGGACTTTGATGACAGAGTAGATATTCTGCCAGTTGCGGATCCGAATATCTTTAGTCAGACTCAACGAATCTCTCTCGCACAAACGGAGCTGCAATTGGCGGCCTCAAATCCAAGAATGCACAACCAATACGAAGTGTATCGAAACATGTATGAGGCTTTAGGAGTCAAAGACATAGATTTAATATTAAAAAAACCACCTCAACCAATGCCAAAAGATCCAGCACTTGAACATATTGATGCTTTAGGAGGAGTTCCATTTAGAGCTTACCCTGGACAGGACCACAGAGCACACATTACAGCGCATTTAAATTTTATGGCAACCAATATGGCAAGAGGAGCGCCTATGATGAATGCTGCAATTGAAAAAAACTGCCTTGAACACATTTCTTTGATGGCTCAAGAGCAAATTGAACTAGAATTTAGAGAAGAATTGATGCAATTACAGCAAATGCAACAAATGGCACAGCAAAATCCACAGATTCAACAACAAATGCAGCCCATTACACAAAAAATTGAGGCTAGAAAAGCCGTTTTAGTTGCTGAAATGATGGAAGACTTCATGAAGGAAGAGAAAAAAGTCACTTCTCAATTTGACCATGACCCTATTGCTAAGTTAAGATCAAGAGAATTAGATATTAGAGCAATGGATAATGAAGCGAAAAGAAGAGAAGCTGAAAAACGATTAAATTTAGAAAATATGAAGGCTTTAATGAATCAAGATATTCAGGAAACGAAAATTGATCAAAATGAAGAGCTTGCTGAACTTAGAGCAGACACTTCAATTGAAAAACAAGAAATGGCAAATGAAAATCGTTTAACACTTGCGAAAATGAAACCTAAAACGAATGGAAGGAGTAATTAATGGCTTGGTTTGGATTAGCAAAACTTGCTTTACAAGCAGGGGGTAAAATTTACGCTAACAGACAAAGAGCAAAGATGGCTATGTCTGATGCACAGCTTTTACATGCCGAAAAACAAGCTCGTGGGGAAGAATCTTACCAGGGCAAACTTTTAGAAGCTCGGCAAAACGATTACAAGGACGAAATCGTTCTTGCGATATTAACGCTCCCGATAATTGTGCTCGCCTGGTCGGTCTGGACAGAGGATCCGGAGGCGATGAGGAAGATAGAGATCTTTTTTGAATATTTCTCGAATTTGCCAAAATGGTTTACTAATTTATGGATTTTGGTTGTAGCGAGCGTATTTGGAATTAAGGGAACTCAGATATTCCGTAATGGAGGGAAAAAATGAGCAACTGGTGGAAAAAAGAACCAGTAGTTATTAAACAGATTACTCCTACGTTAGGTTTGAGTAAAAAAGCAGAATATTTGAAAAAAGTAAAGATGCAAAAATTTAAAAAGAGGAAAAATAATGGTAAACCCTAGATGGAACTCAAAAATTGCTAATTCAAGAATACCGGATGGAAAACACAACAAAGAAAATAGGAAAGCTTTGTTTTCTATTCCTGAAACAGAAGAATACACTGGATCACACATTAAAAGTGATTTAGGTGGTAAGAAAGTATCAAATAAAAGTTATGAGAAGTACTATAAAGGAATGATTTAGTGGACCCCTTAGTTATCGTTGCTAAGCTACAAAGAATTATACAAAACAATCTTCAACGTGTTGGAGATGCCATGATTAGTGGTGGTGTTGACAATATGGAGAAATATCAATATATGTTAGGACAGGCACGTACATATCAGTACATGCTTCAGGAAATCTCTAACCTGCTAAAAGCTAAGGAGCAACAAGATGAAAAAGGAAACGTTATCGACCTCGGAAAAGGAAGTCCCAAAGCATAAAAATGCTTTGGAAGAAAAGTACAAATCTGAGTCTACAAAAGAACCCTTAAATCCCGAAAATATTCAAGAACAAAAATCCCAGTTGCCCGTTCCTAGCGGATGGCGACTATTGGTTTTGCCTTTTACACCTAGAGAAAAGACTAAAGGTGGAATTATTTATGCTCAAGAATCTTTAGACAAAGTGAGAATTGCCGTAAACTGCGGCTATGTGTTGAAGATGGGTCCGTTGGCCTATCACGACCGAGAAAAATTTCCAACGGGACCGTGGTGTAAAACAGGACAATGGGTCGTGTTTGCTCGCTACGCAGGATCAAGATTACCCATTGAAGGTGGAGAAGTGCGTATCTTGAATGATGACGAAGTTTTGGGAACAATTGAAAACCCAGAATCAATACTTCACCATATTTAACATAGGAGGAACTATGCCAGAAGCAGAAGTAAAAAAAGAAGAACAAACAGTTGATATAGACACATCGGGACCTGATGTTGATATCAAACTACCCGAAGAAAAGGACCCGAAAGAAGTAGAAGTTAAGGACGAGAAAATAGAAACAAGCGACGAGAAACAAGAAACTAAAGAAGAGAAACCAGTAGAAGAGAAGCAAGAAACCAAAGTAGACGAGAAAAAAGAAGAATTAGAACAATACAGTGAAGGTGTTCAAAAAAGAATTGCCAAATTAACTAAAAAATGGCGTGAAGCAGAGCGACAAAAAGAAGCCGCTTTAGATTATGCTAAAGGCGTTCAAGCAGAACATACGGATCTTAAAACTAAATTTTCAAGGCTAGAACCTAATTATGTAAAAGCTTTGGAAAGTAAAGTTGTATCTGGAATGGAAGCCGCTAAATCTAAACTTGCGCAAGCAAGGGAAGCAGGCGACATCAATGCTGAAGTTGACGCACAAAAGGAAATTGCTAAACTTGGCTTTGAAGAAACGCGTTTAGCTGCTTTAAAGGATAGACAGTCTCAAGAGAAGGAAAAGACAGTAAAAACGCCTTCTTTAGATCAAGCTGTAGCTCCTCAAAAGCCAGATCCAAAAGCAGAAGCATGGGCTGATAAGAACGATTGGTTCGGAAAAGACAGCGCTATGACCTATACTGCTTTTGATTACCATAAGAAACTAACCGAGCAAGAAGGATTCGATCCGAATTCGGACGAATATTATGCTGAGATAGACAAGCGAATGAGACTTGACTTCCCGCATAAATTTGCTAATACTAATACACAGGAATCGACTAAACCGACACAAACAGTAGCTTCAGCGAAGCGAAGTGTAAATTCTGGTCGCAAAACTGTGAGACTCACATCGTCTCAGGTAGCAATCGCTAAAAAATTAGGTGTGCCACTTGAAGAATATGCGAAACAATTAAAACTCACGAAGGAGGTAAAAAGCATATGAGTATAGATAAAATAAAAACTTCCCGTGCGAGCCAAAGTAGAGCTAAAACAGCTAAAAAAACTACTTGGACTCCACCGTCATCTTTAGATGCACCCCCTGCGCCTGATGGTTATCACCATAGGTGGATTAGGGCCGAGACAATGGGATTCGATGATACGAAAAACATGTCCGGTAAAATTAGATCAGGATACGAGCTTGTAAGAGCTGATGAATATCCAGGATCTGAATATCCGACCGTCCAAGACGGTAAATACAAGGGAGTGATCGGAGTTGGTGGCCTTTTGCTGGCAAGGATACCGGTAGAGGTTGTTAAATCGCGCGAGGCATATTTTAATAGTATGACTCAAGACGCAGACACAGCGATTGAACGGGACCTTATGAAGGAACAGCACCCAGGAATGCCAATCAATGCTGAGAGGCAGTCCCGTGTAACCTTCGGTGGAACTAAGAAAAGTTAATTTTTTAACGATTCCTAATCCAACGAAATTATTAACCGTAAACTACGGATAGTAGTTTACAAAGGAGAAAATATATGGCAAATCAAGACGCAGCTTTTGGTTTCAGACCTACAAGATCACTTGTTGGTGGACAAATCAGAACTGAAGAATATGCAATTGCAGCTAACTACAATACAGCACTTTACACT
>VTLG01016508.1_pt1 | contig 27312 bp, 46 predicted proteins | sample 4694571 | NCBI WGS metagenome assembly VTLG01 (sample SAMN12604809, study PRJNA352737) | marine metagenome | biome: ENVO:00000447; feature: ENVO:00000209|ENVO:00000569|ENVO:01000036; material: ENVO:00002151; isolation source: viral sequences binned using virsorter ...
TTCTCTTCCCCTGTCGTTAGTGCTGCACCAGCTTCTCTTCCTATGCAAATATTATAACCAGCTGTAGTAATGGAATCTCCAGCTTCTGCACCAAGACAGACATTATAACTTCCTGTAGTACAGGCTCCTAAAGCAGCAATACCCACAGCAACATTTTTAGCACCTGTGGTATTAGCGTCTAAAGCATTATTTCCAACTGCAACATTTGCTGAACCTGTCGTGGTTGCACTTAAAGCATAACTACCCATACCAACATTCTGCAATCCAGTTGTATTAGCATCTAAAACATAAGCACCCACTGCTGTATTAGAACTTTCCGTATTCGATAATAAAGCTGAATAACCAATAGCTACATTATCTTGACCTGTGACATTGTTGTTAAGAGCAAAAGTCCCAACGGCTACATTAGATGCACCTGTTGTATTTTCAGTAAGAGCATCCTTACCTATGCCAACATTATTAGAACCTGTGGTATTGGCATCTAAAGCCGTTGCTCCAAATGCTGCATTAGAAGCACCTGTCGTGTTTACTCCTAAAGCATTTCTTCCTACAGCAGTATTAGAATCAGCTGTGGTGTTTGCTCCTAACGCTTCTCTACCTACTGCTGTATTGTAGTTACCTGTAGTATTAGCATCTAAAGCATAAGTACCAACAGCTACATTGTCTGCACCTGTCGTGTTTACTAACATAGAATCATAGCCAATAGACACATTATTACTGGCTGTGGTATTCGCACCCAATGCACTTGTTCCTATGGCTGTGTTAGCAGCACCTGTGGTATTAGCATCTAATGAAGCATAACCTACAGCTACATTATTTGATGCTGTGGTATTAGAAACCATAGCATTAGCACCAATAGCAGTATTAGTTGCTCCTGTGCTGTTTGCTCCGAGAGCATCATAACCTACAGCCGTATTATTTGATGCTGTTGTGTTGGCATCTAAAGAAGCTGTACCTAGTGCTGTGTTTCCAGCACCTGTTGTATTTACTAAAAAGGCTGAACTTCCTACAGCTGTATTATTGCTCGCAGTAGTTGTTGCACCACCAGCATTGTCTCCGATAAAAGTGTTGTCATCTCCAGTAGTTACTGCATCCCCAGCAGCATAGCCTACAGCAGTATTGTCTGTTCCAGAACTATTAGCAGTTAAGGCTAAAGTCCCTACTGCGGTGTTGTCAGCAGCTGTTGTCGCTACTAATAAGGCTCCAGAACCAATAGCTACATTGTTTCCACCTGTAGTTAAAGCACCACCAGCATTGTCTCCTACTGCCGTGTTGTCGGAACCAGTTGTAACTGCATCGAGAGCATTCTCCCCTATGGCTACATTGTCTGTTCCTGTGGTTAAGGCTGTGCCTAAATTACCACTACCGAGTCCTACGTTGCCTGTGCCACCTGTTAAATCTAAAACATCAGTAACGGCAGCACCACTACCAGCACCATCAGCCACCACCATCTTAATACCGCCATTCGGTATTACGACATTCGAGCCTGTGCCTTGGGTAAGGGAAACTGCGTACCCTGCTGAGTTCTGAATTATCCAGACTTTACTCACTGTGTTGGGTGCTAAAGTAACTGTGTTGAGTGCGGTAATAGAACCTGTTAAGGTTAATACCATACTTCTTGCTTCCGAATCCGTTTCTGTGCCATCAGGTATAGTAATCGTGTGGGAAGTTCCCGTGATCCCTGTTGACGCACTACCGAAAGCATCCGCTATAAGCGTTAAATTCGTATTTGTTGTTGTACCCCAAGTTCCTGACGCATCACCTGTCGCCATTTCATTGAGTCTTAGATTATTTACATATGTGCTTGCCATAATTTTTCTCCGTTATGATTATAGTATCTTTTTCCCTTTTAGTTAAGCAACTTCTTTCCAATTAGGTGTTTGTGAATCTGAAACCACTGACCAATCCGTAGTAATATCTGGATCTATTTGACTCCAAACCGTAGGTGTACTAACTTCTCCTGTGCCATAAACTCCTGTAAGAGTGATATCTACATGAATAGTTGCCGTTAAACTGCCAAGACCACTTGTCATAGCAGTTTGGGTAACTGATATTATGTTATTGGTTACTAGGCTTAAAGTCCCTAAAGCAGAAGTTCCTGCTAATCCCGTAGGATAAACATTAGCAGCACCAGTAACGGTTTCGTCGCCTTGTGCTACTGTGGAAGCAGTACCGCTAACTCCTGTAATTGCTGCTCCATTTGCAACTACTGTGCCTATTGCTGAAGTTCCTGCCAGTCCCGTAAGGGAAACTGAAATGGAAATTCTTGCTGTTACGCTACTAACTGCGCTAGTTCCAGCAACTCCTGTTTCTGTTACATTGGCTACACCTGTAGCAGTAACTGAACTAACAGCTCCTGTACCAGCTACACCTGTCTCAGCTACATTAGCGTCTCCAGTGACTGTTTCTGTACCGAGTGCGGTAGTTCCAACTACGCCTGTTTCGGTAACAATCGCTGCACCTGTGGCAACAACCGTACCGACAGAACCTGTTCCTGCTACGCCTGTTTCTGCTACATTAGCATCACAGGTAACAGTTTCAGTTCCTAACGCAGAAGTCCCTGCAAGCCCTGTTAGACTTACAGTTACACTTGCTACTACAGGTTCGCCCCAAGGACCTGAACCCCAAGTAGACCGACCCCAGCCAGCCATTCTTTACTAAGCGATTCTAATTACAGCGTTACTTGCGTCAGCAGTAGGGAAGGAAATCGTAAAACTTCCTGCCGTAGAGGTTTTATCGCCTCCGAAATCAAATACTGCAACCGCAGGATCACCTGAAGCCGTGTCGTTGTAGATCATACAACCTCTTGCCGTTACAGTAGCTGTACCAAAAGTTAGATCAGAAAAATCTGTGAACGCAGTGGTTCCAGAAGTAGTTGGAGCAATATTCGTTAATGCTGCTCCACCTGCAGTATAATTTGTTCCTGATGCTTCTTGGTTAGTGCTGTACGCTGTAGTAGTCGCACTCATAGTTGCAGAACTTGTATATAACGCTAACTTAAAAGAGTTACCTCCCGAAGCTTTAAAATTATGTACTGCCTGCAAAAGTTCACTTTTAAAAGAAGTGCACATTGCTTGTGTTATTGCCATTATAGTCTCCTAATAATATTAGCTAGGTCTTTTTGACCTTGTTTCTCTAATTGATTGCATACCGTACAAATGTGGTTATTCACCGCTTGTTGCATATAATACGCAATCACCTTTTTGCATACTTTTTCAAAAGCATGAGCTTGTTCCCTAATGGGTGCAGGAGCTGTATCACTGATAGAGATTATTTTATTCGTTGCCATTTCCGCAACCTCCTCTATCGTGTGCCCTCTGTGTTCTGTTGTGGTCACACCTAGATTTCCAACTTCTGTTTCTGAGTTAAGTGAAAACATTAGTATTTCTTGGGCTCCACAACCGCTTCTTGTACTTGTTCGTCGTGTCTACCAATAAGACCCATAGGGATAGCTTGTTGTTTCTCCACTTCTGACCACTTACAAACCTTTAATTTATCATCTACCATATAAGTAACATACGGATCTTCTAATCGATGATACCCATACAATTTTTCTTGAACAGGTACGTCAGCATCTAAAAGACCAGACGTCAAAGCCACTTGAACAATGATACCTGCGTCTATACATTTTGCCAACCAAAATTCACAACAACCACGTCCTTGCTCTGCAAAGTGTAGATTACCTTTATAAGTAAAATCAGCCCCAAACATACTGACCCCACTTACTTTATTCCATAATGCAAAAGCAATAGCGTAAGAAATAGTATTATTAAAATAACCACAATGGAGGTCTGTAGCTACTGATTCAAGAGGATATTCTTCTAAAGCAGGAACTCGTTTATCTAATTCACAGGTATATATTGGGTAGTCCACTATAGGAAGCGTTTCTTTCATCATAGCTGTCATATTCCCTGCGTCGTCCGTATCAAAAAAGCGACCAACAGGGTCCATAACAAAAGCTCTGTCTGTTCTTTTTAAAACACCTATCATGGCGTTAATTGCCCAAACCTCATCAAATTTTTTACTATGGGTGATCATTTTATGATAGTCTAATTGACTATTCCCCATAGCAATAATAGCTATGTTTTTACCTTCTAGTTCTGGTATAGGTTCTTTTATCATCCTTGTATTCCTCTAACATTATCATAACGGTATTCATCCCTATTACCAAGAGTCTCAAACATAGCTTTTAAACTATTAAGTGCATTTGCAAACCGTGCTTCAAAAGCTTGGATTTCGGGAGGATCAAGCTTTAAAAATGTTGCTGCTTCTACTAAACTTCCATATAACATTGCATCAGGAGCATTAGTTCCTAACCAACTGGTTCCATCTGACGATGCAGTAATGGACTCAGGTCTGTAGACATAATGAAGTTCAAATGTAAAATTACTGTTTGGTGTGGGGGCTAGAATAAATGTATTATCATCAAATTCTGCGTAATAAAGAGGTTCCCCCGTTGTTGCTGCTGCTGGAGTATAGTCTCGTATAAAAGTAACTTGTTTTAGTAATAAATAGTTATAGTTACTGTCTCCATCTATAACAGCTAAACTCAAAGGAGTTAAATAATCACTTGGTGCAGCTAAATATGTATTTCCTGAGGCACCATTTCCTGTTACATTTTTACGAAAAACAGGAATTTGTACGTTTTTTAAAATTCTTTCCTCAGCTTCTTTAATAAAAACAGGATAGTTGTTTGTAAATGTGGTTTCCGCACTATCTACATAGTCTCCTATAGCCGATTTTAATGTTGTGTATGTCCAGCTCATGATGTTGTTATAGTTAGTGTACCTAGTTCCCCTGTCATTTTAAAGGGGTCATTTAAAGTATTAGGGAAAATTGTTCCAATTATGTCTGCGGTAGTGTCTGGTCCTTCTGTTGTTACTTTTCCTCTTCCCCTGATTTCAGCTTGATCTGGTCTAGGGTTGTATAAAGCTTCTGCCACTAATACTTGCGGTGTTGGGTCTAGTTGTGGTTGTTTAGGGTCAAAACACTCAGGACATGCTTTGTAATTATTCCATTGTTTTCTAAGGTCTAAATAAGGGTATGTGAAACCACATATATCACACATGCCTAAAGCATATTTTCCTTTTGCATACGCCATTAGTTCATCCTTGAAGGAACTAAGTGAAGACTTGTTCTTCCTTGGTCACCAGCTACTGCTCTAGCAAAATCCTCTTCATACATTGGTTTTAAAATAGCTATTCTCTCTGGATTCTTTTTAACTGCTAGATAAAAAGCCAATCCTGAAACCATTGGAGCCATAAAACGACTTGGCACATCAGGATCATTAACAGAAGCACTAATGTCATCCATTCTTTGGATTCTGTTAGAAACAATAATATCTGTAGAATTTTCAGGTGTTGGCCACAAATATAAAACAGGTGTGGTCTGTCTATCTAGAAAATATTCAATGGGTCTGCCTTTAGTTTCTTTAGTTGGAATATTAAGATACTCTTCTCTGCCTATACTGGTTAGTTGAATATCTGTAACTGTTGAACCTATTGTTCTACGCAAGACTGCATCAAGTATATCTATATCATAACTATTTAATGTATAGTTAGCTGTGCCTTCGGTAACTGTAAAATTAACCTGTGCGATAGTCCAAACATTTACACCCCGATTAGCCCAATCAGAAAACATAATATTTAAAGAGCGACGGGCTGTTACTGCGTCATATCCTGTACGCAACTCCAGCCCAGCCAACTCATACGCCTCTTCCATGACGGCTGCCGTATCAAGACTAAATGTTTTAGTGCCTGATGTAGCCATTATTTATGATCCTGGTGCTTCATAGTATTTTAAAAACTCAGCCCAAACAGTATATTCGTTTCCTGCATCAGAAGTTGAGGGTATAACTAAAAGTACATCCCCTGAATATCCCGAAGCTGCAGTATTTTTCAAACCACCTATATCACTAAAATCAAAGGAATTGTCATAAGCTAATGTTAAAAATGTAACATCTGTTGTGGCATCCCAATCTAATGAAGCAGGTGCATCTGGTGCTCCGCTACATGTGTACCATACTTTATTTAAGGACACATGAGCACAAGACTCTCCTTCTGGGTTAGTGTTAAGAGCAGAAACATCTACTAATGTAGTACTGCTCGCACTTCCGTCTGAATAAATAGAACAGTAGACAATAAGCTTTTTATCACCATCAAACTGATTAGTTGGACCTGTGACTGTATTAGCCATAGTTTACCTCCTATTAACTGTCAGCAAATGGTGTTACTATAGTTCCTGAACCTAGTATTAACCCTTCTACTGCATATTTAGCACTTGCTACCGCTGTTATTCTTATAATACTTCCTGCCAGTCCACCTTTAGTAGAACCGTTTTGAGTAATAACGTCATTAGACGCACCAGAAATAAAAGTCTTACCAGTTGCATCGTCTTTACCTGTGTAAATACCACCAACAAACTTATCTGTACCATCAGTTACTATATCCATATCTGTAGCAGCAGTTACCACTATAAAGGTAAACTGAGCACCTAAATTACAAAGTTGACTTGGATCTGTTACATCTGTAGGTTCTGTGACCACAATACTAGGAAGTGTAAAAACACCGTCTGCATCATTACATAAAAGCGGTCTGCCTGCATGCGAAGCCACTGTAATTGTAGTATTAGCAGTTAAGCTCACAGTAGAGTTATATCCTGCGTTAATAAAACCAGCAAGGGATCTTACTGGACCTGAAAAAGTTGATTTAGCCATTCGTTCCTCCTAACTAAAACTATTGTATCATCTTGGAGTGCGTCTGCCGAGTCAGTTGATACAACAAATTATCTCGGGTTAAAAATAAAATAAGGGGAGGAGTAAACCCCTCCCCTAATTTGTTTAGGCTCCTGGAGAACCATAAATACCACGCCAGTCGCTAAAGCCAAAGCTATAACGTTCTCTTGCCTTATATCTAACATTCCCAGACTCAAAATCACCTTCCATACCACTGGAAACAGGGGTACGAACAAAGTGTTTTAGTCCATTAGGAACATCAGTTGTAAGGAACCAAGCGTCACTGTCAGTGAGATAATGATTAACTGAGTATCCGCCTGAGACCATTCCCATATTGCGGAGAGCGTTAATATCATTATCAGCTGTGCTGACACGACCTGGAGTATTAAGTAAACGATCAGCTATAAATTGCAAAGCAGGAGGTATTATTAACTTCTTTGCTTGCGCATTTACCTTAAGAGCTCTTTCGTCTTTAAAACCAGCAATATCAATCATTGCTTGTTCAAGAGAGGTCTCGTTAAGGTCAGCTGCAGTACTTGGCTCATTTGCAAGATCACCAGCAGTTAAGCTTGGGTGATCAGTTGCTAAAAGAGCTTTGCCATCGCCCCCAGCAGTTGCTCCAGCTGTGAATCCGTTATTTAAAACGTTCGCAGCTTTTACTTGCTTAGTTTGATGCATTGAACGTGCCAAAGCACGTGTGTACCTCGCTGATAGCGAATCGTACAGGTTGTCTTCCATTGCTTCTTCTGTTAAAGAGAAAGCCAGTGCAATAGTTTCGTGTGTATAACGTGCCGTGAAAGTTTCTTGGGCATAATCATACACTACTGCTGCACCTTCTCCCTTAACTGGTGCTTCCCCAAAACCAGAGAGCATTACCTCTTCTTCAAACGCACGATCCGAAGATTCTGTGTCAAAGATTTCAGCATGTTCATCTGGGTATTGATCATATTCCAGTCCAAAAAGAGCATTAAGACCAGGAGTTAACTCTTTTACGAGTTGAGCTCGGTTAATTGCCATAATTTACTCCTTATTAAACTGCAAATGTACTTGTTGGGAAAGTGAAGAATGCACGAGCATAAGCTGCAATCGAATTACTCGGTGTTAGCTTATAACCCACGCATAAAGCAATACCAGAGGAAGTTGTTGCTGTTACACCTTCTTTAGAACGTCCAGTATTACTGTCCCCAGCTGTTGTGGAGAGAGTATATTTACTGCCTATAAAGCTTACAGCAGGAGTTCCTGCAGTAAATTGTGCTTCGTAGACAATACCTGGATCATTATAAACAAGGGCTTCAGCATCGGCACTTCCTAAAGTGGCAGTACTGGCTGTCCATACTTTTGAAAAAGTTGGATTACCAGAGCTATCACTGTAATACACGCCATAAAAGACACCGACGGGTGTATCAGACGCTCCTGCTTGTTCAATATAACCACTATTAAGTTTCACTACGTCACCGCTATAGATAGCAGTTCCATAGGCACTCGCGATTCTCATTCTTGCAGGGCGAATAACACCTCCATACATGTGCCAAGCAGGCGTAAATCCATCAGGATCGTTTGTATTTGCCATTTACTTCACCTTATGTTAAGTATAGTGTTAATCTTCAAGAGGAAGTCTCCTCATTACTTCTACTTCCAAACGTCGTACGACTTTGTCGTTGAGGTTTGTCTATAGGCATAATTGGGTTACTTTCTCTCATTAATTGAGAGTCTACCGCTTCCATCGTAGCAGAATTCAAACTTTTGTAATGTGCTTCTCTTTCTGCGACAGTCTCTTCAGGGATCTTGGCTAAAATTAAACCGCCCACTCCAATAACTCCAGCGTGTTTTCCATCCTCAACAGTAGGTGCATCAAAATCTGGATGATCTGATGCCTTTACTGGTTCGAATCCTTCACGAATACGTTTTGACATATTCGATTTGTCATCTTGATTGAGGATACTTTCACGAATCCATCTGTATTTATATCCAGCTGGTGCTTTTGGGGCATCTAAACTGGAAGGGGGTTGCCAAGGTTTTCTGCGAGTTTGAGTTTCTCGGGTCTCGGCAGAACGTGAGTTACGTTCTGGGGTGTCATTCATTTCTTCAGACATTTTATACTCCTATGGTTGAACATGCTTAGCATATTCTTCTAGTGGCACACCTAACTTCTTCGCTATTGCGACTTGGCTGGATGTGAGTTTTATTCTTTTGGGTTTATTAACAGTGGTTGCACCTACGCTACCACCAGCAACGGCTTGAACAGGTTTATTAGCTTGTTCAAACTTATGTGGAAAAGCTTCTTTAATTCTACCGTCTAATTCTTCATAATACTTATCAGAAGCAGGGTCAATACCTTGCTCTTCTACAAGTTGTCTATGAAAAGCAAAAGCTGAAGAAGTCATCGCAACATCATCTCCAAACCACTTATTTCTTGCTGCCCATTCTTGGGCTTTTGGATCAGGTGGGGGAGGAGTTCTTGCTTCTTGTCCTTGTAACTGTAATGCTTCGGTTTCAATTTGTTGTTCTTCCCTTTCTCTTTGTAACCTAGTTAAGCTTTCCGCTTCTACTGATAATTTAGCTAACTCTTCTTGGGCAGCAATTAAATTATCGGTATCATTTTCTTCGTGTGCTTGTTTTAATCTTGCTTTTGCTCTTTCTAGTTGTGTGTCTACTCTTGTATTGTATTCGCTAAATAAATTATTGTCTACTTTAGATAGTTTTGTTTTTGTATCAGTTAATTCGTTTTTTACGCTTTCTGCATATTTCAGTGCTGCCTGTTCACGCCTTTCGGCTTCACGCATTTTATAAGTAAGCTTATCAATACGTTTTTTAACAGAATCACTGTATTCTGCAACTTCCTGTTCATGTTCCTCAGAAACTTCTTCTACTTCTACAGGTTCTTCAACTGCAGGAGCTTCTTTAATTTCTGGTTCTTCATTTTCAGAAAGAACTTCTACTTCTATTTCTTTTTCTTCGTCTTCTACGACGTTTTGCATGGGTTGTTCCATGTTCATAGTCCTCGATGATAGCGTGAAATATTAGAAAAGTAAATCATCCTGCTAAAATATCCTCAGGGTTGTCAATTACTGCTAAGATTTCATCGTCGTTTAATAAACGCAAATCCCCTCCTTCAATTTGAATTCGAGCACCTGCATACCTGCCAAAAATAACCCAATCCCCTTCTTGACACCATGGTCCTTCGGGAAATTTACGGTCATCTTTGTATGCATCTGGACCAAGCTTAACTACATAACCAACCACTGTTGCCAGTCGTTCTTTATCTACTGTTTGCTTAGCCAAATGAATTCCGCCTCTTGTTACTTTTCCTGGAACGAAAGGTAACATTAAAATTCTATATCCTGTGGGTACAGGAAGTTTTTCTTGTAAAGAACTATCTTCCTGTAATCTTTCGGGGGTAAAAACATCCTCTTTTGCTTCTGTTTCTTCAGAGCTAAAATTGTTTACATAGTCAGGGACAACTTTACCTTCTTTTTCTTCTGAACCAAATTTACTCACTGTCTTCATCTTCTATACTCATCCTTTTATGCAGGTCTAATATTTCTTGTTCGGCAAACTCTAGACCTGTTATTTCGCCGACTATTCTCTGGTACTGAGGATAATCCTTAGCCCCACCACTTGCAAGCATACCAGAAAGTTCTTGTTTACGCTTTCTGTATTGCTTGAGTAGAAACTCTGTTGTTTCTAACCAATCCAATTACTTCCGTGCTCCTCTGCTTTCGTCCCTTCTCGATTTCTCGCTTTGACTTTTGGTACTTTCTTTTCCTGTTCTCATTCCTAAAGATTCATCAAGTCTATCATCAGCTGTTTGCTTTTTTGTAGACCCTTTCTTTTTGGCATGAGGCGGATAGTCCTTAGTATATTTATAAGTCATACATACTCCTTAATAAAATTTAGTTGTTTTTCGACGATCATCCATCACTTTTCCACAAGCTCTAGCAATTTCAGCTTTCACTGGTCCACCTTTATTCATACGTTTGGTTTTCCCACCAGCTTTATCAAGTGAAATAGCAACTGCCTGTTTTTGAGGGTAGCCTTCACTCTTTAATTTACTGATGTTACTAGAAACAGTTTCTTGTGATGATCCTTGTTTAAGTGGCATTACACTCCCTTTTTCTTACCCAGTTTATGATAGGGACTTTTTTGTAGTTGTTGTTGTGGAGGTGCAGATAGTCCTGCTTTTGTGGCACCTTTACCTACTTTACCTCTTTCTACAGCATCAGTTTTTTCTAAAGCTTTTACCCTTTCGGTTTCGGTTTTAGCTTTAGCTTTTTCTTTAGCTCTTTTTCTTCTATGTTCTTCTGGTCTATACGGCATTACTTTTTCCCCTTAACCTTTCCGCCACCACCGTAACCTTTAACCTTTCCTCCATGAAAATAGCCTCTTACGTTAGCGTCTTCTTTTTCCATTCTTTTTGAACGTTGGTCTTCGGTTTCTACTGGTCCACCACTATAACCACCCCATGGTGGAAGTCCTCCGCCTCTGTATCCACCGCTTCCTCCTCCTGTTCCTGTAGGAGTTCCTGGTTTTCTTGCTGTTGTCTGTGGTCTACTTTTCTCTTTACTCTTCCTTCCCTTTTTCATCCCCCACAGGAATCCTCGTCCTCGTGGGGATTTTATTCCCCCTTTTTGTCCTGGTCCTGGCATTACGTCCTCCCGTATTCTATAAATTTTAAACCTTTAGTGGCTGCGCCACCGCCTTTAGCTTTTCGGGTAATCTTTTTAATTTTAGTACCGTCTAAACCTTTGATTGGGTTCTTTTTAAACCCACCTTCTTTTTTAGTTTTCATTTAGTCACCTCTACTTTTAGTGTCAGCTTCCCGTACCTGTTTAAGCGTATCCGCAAACGTACGATCAGCTTCCTGTTGTGCTTGAATTAATGTTTTTTCTCTATCTGCTGCAATTTTCATTTCGGCAATTGCTTCAGTAGAAATTATTTTCTCTGCATCAAGTTGTGCTTGAGTAGCATCTTTTTGTGCACGCTGGGCAATTTCTTCGCGTTGAACTTCAATAACTGGATCTATTCGTTGTAGTTCAACAGCTTCTTGTAGGGCTTTCGCTCTACCTGTTACCTCAGCAGTGGCTTGCGCAGCAGCAAAAGCAATCTGATTCATTATTTCTGGTGTCATTTGCTCTAGAGGCGGTAACGGTTGTCCCATCACCTGTTCTACTTGCTGTTTATAAAGCATTGCTTGATGTTCTTGTATATTAGCACTGATTGTTTGTACAGCTAATGGATTATCCTGAACCATCGGGTTTTGTATAAACGCACTGTGTGCTGCAATATAAGCTTCATGATCTTGCCAATCAAACGCTTGTATTGGTTGTCCGAGCATGGCAGCTTGTTCCTCGGAAATAGGATCCCTCGGAGGTACTTGTTGCTGTTGTTGAAATAAAGTCTCTACGTTCTTTATTTCTAAGGCGTCGTACATTCTACGGTAAGCCTCAGGCAGATTATGTATATCTGGTGCTGCCTGTGCCATTTGTAGTAATTGTTGCGCCACTAACACACGCTGTGCCATGGAAAATATGTTAGGATCACTGACTGGTATGACATCAACTCTTTCATCAAAATCTTGAGCCATCACATACCCCTGTCCTCCTGGAAGAGCATAGGGGTATTGAGGTGGTAAATATCTGCTATATAACGAAGCCAGTAATTTGAATTCTTTCTTTTGTGCAAAATGTAAACGCTTGTGGATAGCACTCATTACTTTTGTACCACGTTCCAACATAGCCACTGTTGTACCTACTGGGACTTCTTGATTACCTAAGTCCCCCATTTGCATATCGGTAATAGAAGCGAATCTTCTACCTGAATCTACTAATACACCCAATAATTGAGCTAATACATTAGAAGGCTCTTTATAAGGTAACGGCATTAAAGCGTCCCGAATAGTAGAACCAGCTACATCTACGTCTCTAAACTCTCCTGGTTGTAAAGGTTCGTTTTCGCCTTGAATACGCATCCCTCTAGCTTTAAACCCTGCGGGTAAATTAGCTAATGTTCCTGCATCGATTAATTGTCTTAATATCGAAGTAACCGATTTAGTTAAACCACCAATCATGTGGATTAACCCAAACCCATAAAACCCTAGTCCTGGAAGGAATTTGTATTGTACAAAATAATCAACCTTATTATATAGTGGATCACTGGGCTCCCAGTTTCTACGAATAGATAATATTTTATTAGTGTCTTGACAAATAGTTACTATATAAGGGCAGGCAAATCCATGGTCTTCTATTTCTAATAGCTTTAAGTCAACGTGCATTTCTAAAACAGTATAGAGGTCGTTATTATCTGCGTAATTGGGTTTAACCCCTTCTATTCTGTCTATCTTTTCTTGAACTTGGTTTTCCGTAGGAATACGGGCTCCTGTTAATTCCATATCTAAGTACATACCGTTTAATTGCATTTTACGCAAATCATTTTCGGTCATGGTCATAACGTGAGTGTATCGTGGTGAATTAGATAAATCGGTAGTGGCATAACTCACCACGAAATCTTCAGCTTTAACAAAACGACTTACCGTTCTGTCTAACATTGTATCAAAATAAATTTTCTTAAACGCACTTCCCGATAACGGTAAATAAAACAATAATTGATCCATTTCAGGATCGTATTCTTCCATTACATGCGTAATCTGATAATTCATGAATTCTTTTACACGTCTGGATTGTTGCATTACTTCTGAATTATCATCGCCTACCACTTGTGTGCTAACTGGTCCTCCTGGAGGCAATAATTCTTTATAGGCTTGTGATTGAAATTGGGTAACGGCTTCACTTAATAAAGGGTGGTTAACTCCACTGGCTCCTTCAAATGGTTCAGTACGTTCTTCTTGTTTTATACCTAGTAAGTCTAAGCCTTTAGCAAATGCTGTGTACCATTCACTTCTAGATTCTTTATCTTCTTCAAAGTAACCTATTAGTTCACTGGCTAGTTTACTTAAAGAATCGTCAGGTAATACTTCTGCTAAATTATCTTCAAAATTGGTTTGAGGAGATTCTATCTGAGGTTCTAAATCGATAAGAACACCGTCTTCATCTTCTACTTCTAATTCAATTTCTTCTTCGGGAAAAGGGGGAACTTCATCAACTTCACCCAATACAACAGAGGGTATTTCTTTTTCAATCGCCACAATGGTACCTCACTTTATAATAACTATTATTAATAGTAAACCATTTTCCGTTCACGGAAACTTTCGTATTCATCTTCATAATCTGAATCCAACTGGATAAAGCCTCCCTGACGAAAACGTAATAACGCCTGACTCATACTATCCACTAAGTCATCATGGTCACCTGCAGGAAAAGCTACGCATTCTTCTATCATTTCCTCCGCCCATGGTTCATCAGGTTTCCATACCATGCCCGATTCAAATAACGGTGAACATGAATTTACTCTGGCTACTTTGTCGGATCCTTTGCTTGGAGTAAAGTTTTGTACTGGTACACCAATTCGACGTAATTCTTGAGTTAACGGAGTCCCACTACCTTTAGACTCTATAATAACGGTATCTGGTTCCCAGTATTCGTACAGCTCGAGGGCTTTCTTTTTAAGTTCGGGGAATTCTAATCTATCTTTTACGGAATCGAGTAATACTATGTGTGCTGCTTCCCCTGTGTAGAGTTCTTCACCGATACGTCCTTCAGGGTAAAACACACCCCATGTAGTAATCGCACTAAAGTCACTGGTTTGAGTTTTTAAAAAAGCGGTATCGTAACTTTGAATAATATACTCACACTTAGGCGGTCTTTTATTTGGCCATTCTTTCCACCATTCCCGTTTAATAAGTGCACCTTCTTCTGCCGTCGGTTTCTGCATGTACTGAGCATGCCATTTTGGACCTTTGCCCAATGCTGCGTGTACGCTTTCTAATTCTTCTAGCGACCAATACTCTGGCCAGACAGGATCACCACTCGGTAAAATCGCAGGAAGCTCAATAACTTCCCACTGATCATTTTTTAAACCTTTGCCCATATCCCTAATTAAGCGACCAGTTAAATCACGCACTGACCATCGCGTCATGACTATTACTATAGCTCCTCCTGGCTGTAACCTCTGACGAGGTCCAGAAGTGTACCATTCATACGCTTCATCTAATGCTGTTTTAGACATAGCATCTTGTTCTGAGTGGGGATCGTCTATTATAAATAAGTCCGCACCCCTACCAGCGATAGCACCACCAGTACCCACCGCATAGTATTCCCCCAGTATTTTAGGGTTCTTTTTAGACCGAGTTTCCCATTTCCCTGCTGCCTTACTATCAGGGTGGAGTATTACATCAGGAAAAACCGCTTGATAACTGGACGCTTCAAACAAATCCCTGACTTTACGTCCAAACTTAACAGCTAAATCTGCCGTGTGAGTGGCTTGAATGATTTTGAGTCCAGGTCGTTTCCCGACTAACCACGCAGGCAACATATGACTAGCAAACTCCGACTTGGTGTGTCTAGGAGGCATGTTGATAATGAGACGTTTTAATTTACCGTTCGCGATCCGTTCGAAGGCATTAGCCATAATCCTGTGATGACTGCCCTCAATAAACTGTGGCCATTGAGATTTGACGAAAGCTAAAAAGCTCTGTTCACATTGCTCAACCTCATTGAGTTCTTTAAGTCTTTCCGTGAGTTCGAGGTACTCTTTAAGTACGTCTTTTGGTAGCTGTTCCCAAAGCTCTTTGTCAATTTCCATAAAAATTTTGCAGCAATTTTTTAACATGATAACCTTGAATAAAGGAACTGTAAAGCTGTATAAAAATTCCATGGAATATTAGTCTGAAAAACTCAGGCGGATACGTGCCTAACAGCTACCTATATATAGGGGGGGTAGGGGGGTTAGTAACTAGGCGTAGTAAACCGCTACTACCTTTTTACCCTTTTATATAACCTATTTAACGCTTATTTAACGCTTATATTAAATAAGCTATTAATACCCCTTTACTTTTAAAAGTAAATCGGTATACTAAAGGTACCTTTTTAAAAGGTGGGTTTTTTAAAAGTATTAGGTTGCGCCTTTTTAGGCGTGTGTGTTTAACGCTTTAAGCGAGGAAAATGCTATGAGTAAGACTCAAAAAGCTAACGCCAAAGCCCAATCTCTTACCAGAGATGAAGCCAAGGCTAGACTCTTAAAAGCAATAGGCGACGATGCTGAACTAGGTGAATGCTTAAATGTATTCACTAAGGTCAACACCAAAGCCGTAAACAGGAAAGGTCTTGAAGACAGCATGGTACTCATGCGTGGTTCTAAAGATCCTCAATCTGTTTATATTGCGGAAAGAGTTGATCAAGCTGATGGGAAAACAGTAGCGGAAGCCATGGCTAAAGTAGTGAATCAAGTACACGGTAGTTACCGTATTGCTGACATTCTCTATGATATAGCTAGAGGCTACCTACTAGATCCTAGAAGCTAAAGAGTAGAATCAGTGACCGCTGATTAATCGGGGTGAAAACGACCCGAGGGGAGAGATCGTCTAAAAATCGAGATTCTCTCACTACCCTTTAGCCCGAATCTAGAATGTAATAGTAAAAAGTTATAAGGGCATTGGGCATTGGTTTATTGTAATGTAGTATTGCGTTTTTGGCAATGGCAAGCGATACCAATTGCAAGCAATGGCAAACCTTATAGAAACATTTGGCAATCTTAACAAAGCCCTTTACTTTCACGTATTCTCGTATATCATAGTAGTTAAGTAAATGAGTTTCTTAATTCCCAGTCCTGGCTGCTGGGGTGTGTTTAATTCATTATAAGGAAAATGTAATGAAAGAAGATCAAGCTAAAACGCCAAGTCTTCAAGACGCTCAAGAACTAGTCGGAGTTGCCGTAGCTGGTGACAAAGATCTAGAGTCTGCTCTTGAAGTTCTAGTCGCTCAAGCTACTCGCAAATCTCAAGGTCGTGGGTCTCAATTTCAGACTCAAATGTCTGAATATATGGACTCAATCCTTGCGATAAACGAGTCGCGTCTTGTCAAAGCTCAAGCGAGAAAACACCACGAGCGTGCGGAGTTTGCCGACGGCAAAACTCTACGCGAATGTGTTGAGTCTCAATACTTTGACTGGGCAGATCTGAAGTATGACATCGTCACCTGTCGCTACCTAGTGATTGTTGATGGTCCTAACTTCGATCCTGAAGGCTAGAGTTTAGAGTCGGGAGGTCCTAGACCTCCCTAACTCTCCGATAATTGGTTCTGCGAAAGTTGTGTACCAAGGGGGATCCTATGTCTATTCGTCGAGCGTCTTGCTCTCTCCCTCTATTACAGTTCCAGGAGGCAATATTCCTCCTGTCTCGTGATATAACTGTTGCATTCTGGCAAGAATGTCCTCCTTATTCATGGTCTCTACCTTATTGACTGTGAGCTCCGACCTGTTCACATACAGACCTGCTGCCTTTCCACGACTGACCTCTGCCGTTACCGCAGCAGACCAAGCCCCATTGCGCACTGCCCCATCACGAATGTCCTTCAAGTCTGTTAAATGAGTTCCGAGCTCCAGTCCTGCTCGGTAAGCCCCACGCTCTTGAAGAACAGTGATACGGTCCAAGACCTTAGGATTGTTCTTACTGGCAAGCATAGTACCAGCACGTTGAGCATTCTTCTCCGAGTACCCAGCTGCAATGGCAGCCTGCGTTTTGTTCATGCCTTTGGCAACATTCTGTGCGAATTTCTCTTGTTGAGGGGTGAGAGTTCCTGATCCTTTTGTTCTCGACATCTGTACCTTTTCCCTGTTTTCCTCCGAAACAAGGAAAACCTAGTTGAATACCAGAGTTCTATTATATATGGACCACTGTTTAAAAGTAAACACTCTATTTTACAACACACGTCATCATCATGCATTATTACCAATACATTACTCACTTATTACCCCAATTCCACCAATACTCGGCTAATAACCCAGCTCAATATATCCCTACTCCTTTTGTTTACTACATTTCTAATCAAAAGCTATTGGGCTATTGGCTAAACTGTCCCTTTTTTACATTTTTATTATTTCTTCCACGCAACCCTATATACCAATAGCCCATTCCTCTTTACTTATGAACGAGTTTAGTCGATCTAGCAAGTAAGTGATCACTAACTATATATTGAGTGCCTACTAAAACAGTCAAGTAAGTAAGTACTTACTAACTTTGTAAAGTAGTTACAACTCCTTTACAATCACCTAGTCCTTAGTATAATAGTATGGTTAATAAATAGTTTATTAACATTGTTTAATTAATCGGAGGAATGTAATGAACAATCTTCAAAGATATGTGAATTATGCTCAGCCAGTCGTCAAAGCCGTAAGGGAAAATCATAACGAATTTCATCATCTTGAATATCTTAGCGTAAGTGCTGAGGATCTACTTGTCGAAGAGGGCTTCTTAATAGAATATCAAAGTCAAGATAAAAACTTACCTGAACACTTCAATGGTGATATACCGTTAGTTGTTGCTAACTGGGGAGAAGAAACTGGGGCTAGTATAGTCCTAGAAATATCTCCTGAACAGCGTCAGCTATTAAGTCCCGAAGTGATTGATGTTATAAAAGGTGAACACCTTGAATATCATGAAAAATGGCGTAAAACTGCTGAGCAAACAGTGTGGTTACTTATGGATCATGAGTATTATCAAACGTGTAGTGGCTTTGTGCCGTCTGACGAGTTTGAAGATGCGCTAAACGTGGGACATGCGATTGACTTTCTGGCTCACCGTTTGGGTCTTAACTATCTTACTATAGATTTTCCGTATAGCCGTACAGAATATATGTTAGAGTCGGAGGAAGAATGAAAGATCTAAATAATCAAGGTTCCTTCAAAAATATAATAAGCAACATCAACAATCTCATAGATCCAGATTTCTGGGAAGAGGTGGGTCAAGAAAAGGAAGAAAATCCTAATCCATACTGCCAACGTTGTACTTTAGGTTCTGATGACGTAGGTCAGATCCTAGAAGCTGGGACAGGACCAGACAGCACAGATCCAAAAATCAGTGAAATGTATGCTGGTAAAACGGTGGGTGCTCACGGCTCTATAGGGTTGTATGTTTATACTTTTGAAGACGAAGATTACGTTTATGTGGCTCACTACATTTATGAAGTGGAACATCAAGCGTATCTGTGGCGTCATAATAAATAATGCTTAAACAACTCGCTTTAGAGTCGTTTAATCGCTAGTATAATAGTGGGTATAAGTTAGTGAATAACTTATACATTGTTTAATTAAGCGGAGTACTCATGAACGCTAAAAAGTGTAAAGAACTCAGACGCTCCCTGCGTAAAGGGGGAGTGGACTGTACGGAAGCTAAGCACGTACAAAGTATGTACAAGGATAAGGATGGGGTGGAAAAACGCCACCCCACCATATTCCTGGATCCTAAGTGCGGCAGAGCTATTTATCAACAACTAAAAAGGAAAGTGTAATGAAATTGATTTACGCAAAATATCCTGGCAAATGCCAGCATTGTGGCAGTAAAACTGATCGCAATGAAGAGGTCTGGTGGGAACCTGGAACTGGAGTAATGCACCAACCGTGTAAAGCGGAGTGGGAACGTGAAGGTGGTGAACTGGCTGGCCAGTCATCTCAGCACGAGAGGCTAATGAGGGATCCCGAGTACGCTAAAGGAGTACAAGACGCAAAGGACTATCAGTTTAATAGAGATACCTTTGGCATCGACTACGCAGAGGCGATACAAATGCAAAAAGAGTTCAATGAAGACTCATATTGATAACGAGGTGGTTGCCTACTGCAACTATTGTGGGGCAACTGGTCCATGGCAGGGGTATGTGAGTTCTATAAACCATGAGGAAGGTCATGGGACTATTGTTCCAACCAACTGTGGTAGTTGCCACAAACCCTACTGGGTCTCTTATAAATATAAGGAAGGTGGACATGACAATACAAGAACGGACTGAGGAGATATACTGGGAGCTGGAATTTGACCAGAACTTACTGGTCGGGGACTATTTGTTGCTTAATTTAAAGAGTGGGCATTACTATTTGCTTAATCTTGAAACAAATACCTTTAAGGAGTACACCAGTGCCACAGAGGCAATTGCCGCAATACCTGAAAAGGATCTAAAGGATAACTCATACTTTAACGACGATGACCGAGAGAAATACGCATGAATCAAATATACACGCGTCCCAAACATAAGATCATTAAGGCAAAGTACAGTGGAAAGTGTAGCTACTGTAGTTGTCATTTTCCCGCAGGTGTCCCTATATACTGGGAACCTGTGACGAAAGATAAATATCATCTACACTGTTTAACTAAGGAGGAGTAATGAGCGAAGAAAGAGAATTGCCGAAAGGCTTAGAAATTCTGGATAAAGAACCAGTTTTTGTTCAAAATCCGTACAGCGGAGAGGGTTGTGTTTTAAAGCCTGATGCTGTTGCGGTTTATGACTGGGTAAAAGGTTGTGAAGCTTTAGGAAATGTTAAAGGTTTACATAAAGGACTTGACTGGTTTAAAAAATATGAACCCGACGCCTACATGGTGTTATTAGATTAGGAGGAATGATGGAGTTTACTGCAGAGGAAATACAGTTAATCAAGTTGGCACTTGAGAAGTACAACGATAACTATCACGATAAAAGAACGGAAATAGGTGAGCTATTGCCTAAAGTAGCAGACAATTATTGGATAGCAGTAATAAGGGAGACGGGATAATGCCATTAAATTACGATTACAGCAAAGTAAAAGAAAGCACTAAGGTCTTTGAACCCGACGGCACTTTTGACGATGAAGGGAACCCACTGGGCTATATGACAGATGTGTTAGACAAACTTATCTGGGCATGTTCGGCAGTAGGTATGAGCTCAATCACCGAGGATAACTGGAAAGACTTTTATACTCGCATGAAGATAATGGGTAAAGACCGCAGTCTTTTACGCAAAGATAAAAATGGAGGGTACACCGTTCCAATTAGTGCGCAAGAGGTTAAAGACCATATCGGTTTAATGACTAATGCTTCTACACTAACCAAGCTCCAGTTCTTAAAGAGAGCTTATCGTGTAGTTTATGAAAGTGTGAGGGAGACAGGCTAATGGAAGAAGAAATGGAAGTACCAATACGTCGAAGGGAAGTGGCATTGTTTTGGCTACTGATATTCCTTTTACTCCCTGCCTTTATACTATTGTATTTATGGGATAAGTTTATAGGACTCTTTAAAAAGGAAAAGACAAATGACTGAATTCTTAATAGACTTTGCCTACTTTATAGGCATACTTGTTTGCATTGGCTTACCTGCTTATGCGTTGCTATATTTTGATGATGATAATGCGGAGACTTAAAGACCAGACCTAAATGTCAGGTTAATCCTTTCCCCGACATTTTCTAACTTGGGTACTGCGTGAGTACTCCTCATCTGAGAATGCCCATCAAAAATCAATGCATCCCCATGACTTAACAAGTATCTTGTTGTTTCGTCTCTGTTGTGATAACAGGTGCTTATTTCACTAGTGTTACTCTCTTTTTTAATGTCCTCCACATACGTGTTCCATTCAAATAGTCTAGGAGCACCAAAAGAAAAGGATAACACTATATCATCTAACGTGGGCACCGTATCTGAGTGATGTGGGATAGTGACGTAGCCTGATTTATACAGACCACATAAACAAAAGGTGAATTTAACTTTTCTACCTGTAGCATGGGACGCAAGTTCCTCTGCTATATCCTTGTAAAAATTCATATTGTCGGTATCCCAAGGTTCAGGAGCCATGAACTTACCTGCGTATTCAAAAGGTTTATCGCCAAATCCTCGCGTGGGTCTGCCTATAACATGTATCCCATTATATTCTCTTGTTTCAGGTTCATCCCAATACTCAAATTCAGGTGTTAGTGATACTGTGTTTCTAATGTATTTTAGCATTTATTTTCTTCCCTTTGGATTTAAAGTGCTTTCGTCCCAACCCCACTCGTCGTACATATCTTCAACGATAATCGCTAGGTTTTTCCAACGACCTTGTAAATCTCCATCAACCTTCAGGTAATCCGCCCAGTCTTTTTTGAAGTGTGGTTTATTAGGAGCGTCCTGATATTCAAGGTTACTGTGATGTGCGTGCATTCCAGTTAGCACTACATCAATCTCAGTTGGCGTTAGTCGCCTAATCTTTCTCGTTATTATTTTCTTTCTAGGCATTTATTTTCCCCATTTTCTAGCCAACTTAAAGGCTTCAGAAATTGCAGTTTCAGCACTGATGTGTAGAAAAACTGTTTCCTCTACTACTTCGTTGGTTTCGGTATCTGTTACTTTTAAAATCCATCTTGGTTTTTTATTTTCAACCCCATCCCTACGAGCTGTGCCCACATACCGTTTGTTCATCTACTCTCCTGTGCTACCAAAGCCTCCTGTACCACGTTCTGTTTCATGCTCAAACTGGTCAACCACTACTGGTTTTATTTGTTCAACCTTCATAATAGCCAACTGGGCTATTCTATCTCCTAGTTCTATTATGTAGGGTGTGTTACTCCTGTTATAAAGGCAGACTTTCAATTCGCCCTGATAATCGGAGTCGATCAGACCAATTGAGTTCGCTAAGACAATGCCTTTGCTCGCAAGCCCAGAGCGAGAGAGTAACACACCACAAAGCTTAGGATCTTGAATCCATATAGCAAAACCTGTTTCAATTACGATAGTTTGTTTAGACGGTATTCTAACCACTCTAGGAGAATAAATATCCATTCCCCCTGATCCTGAAGTAGCATAGTCTGGCATGGGCGTTCTATTTAGTATTCTAATTTGCATCAACCGCCTCTAAGCCACACTTCTGATCGCTTATCTAGTATGTCTTCTACAATATCTCTTTCTTTATTCAATTCCTCAAGCACTTCTGATAGCAGTTTAAACTTTGTGTGGTAGGTGATACTAACCATGTAAGAGTCCTCGGGCTTAACTGATTCAATTTTAGACATCCACCATTGACCTCTAGCAAAGCGGTAAATGTACTCAATCATGACCTCATCAACGCTCCACATATAACTGTTTAGGTTTCTGTGCCGTTCCATTTCGTTAGGTCTTTCAGGATCTACACCTACACCTTCTTTGTCTAAAACTTTGGCGTAACCTACTTCTACCAGTGCTTTGGCTTTTTCTGCACTATTGTACTGGTCAAACAGTATCCTTCCGTTATGGCTAGGATAACCGTCATAGTGACAGTACATAGATAAAACCTCTCCAGTCGGTTCTTCATAAATGATATTACTTCTTGTTCCCATTACACCTCCACAGGTTCTACGTCCCGAACTTTAATATGTCCAATCCTAATTAAATGATTGAATTTAACTTGAGCTACTTTTGCATAGTCCACTTCCTCATCAATAGGGAAAGGTGCTTTGAACTCAATAGTTATTTGACAATCCATGTTTGCCGCATCTACAAAAGTAGCACGGAACAGTCTGTCTTTCTTCATACTGTATCCTCCAGTAATTTATTGATCAGCCTTTCGGTGTCTTCAATAGCGATCAGCATCTTACACACGTTATCTGGATCTTCTTTTTGATCTGGTGTAGCTTCCTCTGACCACGCTCGAATTTGCCCTAGCTTCCTGCTGGCTTTCTTTAGCTTTTCTTGAACGTGTGCTCCTAAGAGCACGACGTCCAACATACTTTCGTCTTTAACCACCCCAGCTACCGTGATCATCTAGTTCAAAACGACGTTTTCCTGGTGTGTGGTCTGCGTAGATATTAGCCACTGCAATAAAAGCAGAAAACGCTTCTTTCACTCTGTCTAATTGCTCTTCATCTAAAGAGCACAAGGCTTCGTGACATTTTTCAATGGCGTATTCTACGTTCCATGTGTTTTTATTTATGATACCTGCATCTCGGATGTGATCTCCTAAATCGACCACCAGTTCTGTTGACTCTGACATATGTTTCTCCTATCTTAGTCTATTGTTATAAATTTTTCCATCTAGGGTTTTAACCTAGTATATACATTATACGCCCGACGTTTTGAATGTAAAGGAGTTGTACCCGAGTTGTTTAGGATTTGTTTTTTGCATAAACCTTATCAAGTACCTCTGATAATGATTTTCCGCTTTTGGTGCGTATTGGGGTAATGGTGGTAAACCCGTTCGTATGTTTTTGTACTTGATAGTTCTTTTCTCTTATAGCTGTCACTGGGTCTTTATCTTTTTTCTTATGATGGTCTACAAGCTGTTGGTCTAGGTTAGACCTTCTCATGCTTGTTATCTTGGGTAATCCTGCGTCTTCCCTGCGTCTGTTTTCGTTTTGTTTTACTGTCCAGTACAATCTACCGCTTTCTTTAGGAGAGCGAAAAGTTTTCTTATATCTTGCAGGTCGTACCCAGTTTTCTTCCATAATGATACGGTTGATTTCATCTATGTCTTCTTTTATTCCGCTCCCGTGGCACTCTACATATAGTTCCGCTTGTGCTAAGACATCGGGGTCTACTGAATGCGTAGGCATTACGTTGGGTTCGTAAGGGATTAAAGAAGCCTTTTCCCCTGTTCCGTAAGTGCTAAGTGGGTTTCTATTATTTTCGTACTGTTGTTCTTTTCTACAGTCTTCTGAACAATAGGTTGTTAACCCATACGACAGGATATTTCCACAACGAACACAGTTTCTTTCTTTATCGTAATCGTTAACTTGATGTCTAAGAGAATGAGCTTCTACTCTGCATACTGTAGAGCAGTATTTACGCTTTCGGGGATTGTTAAATTCTTTTTTGCAAAACGCACAAGGTTGTGGTTTTGATATTTTCTTAGGGTTTTGATTTTGTAGCCAATAAAAGTTATGGCATTCAGTAGAACAGAAAACTCTTCTTTTTGGTTCTTTTATGGTTAGTTTACACTGCTTACATATCTTTGATTTATATTCTTTACGACGAGGGGTTTCTTCTACTACCTTAAGAACAGGCAGCAGTTCTAAAAACTTAACAAACCCTGTCGTAATCGTCCTCATATCTGATAATATCTTCCTCTGATAGACCGTTTTCTTTCTTAGACCACCAAATCTCTAAAACCACTAAGTCATTGTTTTTACTCGTATTTTTAAGACGATGTATGTATCCTTGCGGAACCATTACCCTTGATCTTTCTCCAGAAACGAACGTAGATGTCCGTTGTGGGGATTCACCAAGAGTTATTAACCCTGTTCCTTCTAAAATTGTCCATTCTTCAATGCGATGTTCGTGTTTTTGCAAACTAAACTGTTGTTCAGGGAAAAGTCGCAGTTCTTTTACGACATAATGGTCACTTTCAAGTAGAACTTTATAGTTTCCCCATGGTTTTTTAATGGGATGTGTTACTCCTGTTGTTAACATCTTAGAAAAACAGTACCCCTACCCAATGAAAAAAGACAACCGCTCCCATAACAACGTAAAAGATCCAAAACAGTATTTCTAATATCGCACTTAACATAAACTTCCTTGTTAATCTTGATCCACATAGGCTCCTGTCGCTTCACCAGTCGTGTCTTCCTCACTTAAAGGGTCAGAATTAACGACGGTAAAGGTAGGTTGGTCTTCAGGTAACTCAATTGAACCACGTAAGTTGTCCATCTCGACAGTTTGTAGCGTATCGAAAAGCTCTTTATTAAAGTCTATACATAATTTACTAAGAGGGCTTACCACAAAAGCTCGAATGTGGGCTTTACAGGGCTTTCCCTCCCTATGCCTATGTATCATATACATATCTATAGGAAATAACACAGTGTCTGACTTCTCTAAACCACAAAGTTCTTCCGTTATCTGTTCAGGATCAACTTGTCGGTTGTAATTATTAGTGACACTTTGCTTTGCAGCTTCTTTGAGCTGTGGGTAACTTAAACATTTATATACACCCATGTCTACTCCTTTTTGTTTACAAAATAGGTTTTAACCTATTTATACATTATACCCCTGACGCTACGAGTGTAAAGGGGTTAAACGGGAATTGCGGTTTTAAGCCAGAAGACCAGAAGGTAACGGTCTCCTTTGTCTACTTCTAAACCACGATGCATGTGGGTAAAGCTAGGAAAAATCAACGCATGACCACTGGGTAAAGGTTTAATAGTGCCTCTTCCCATAAACTCTGTTCCTCCGCCCTTATAGTCACCAGTATTTAAAGGAACTACTACACTGATATCAGCGGTTTGGTCGTGGTGCCATGCACCTTGTTGTTTATCTTTTAAGTTGTAATTAGCTATTTGAATACTGTAGGCTGTTTCTATATAACGTTGCCACAGTACCATAAAGATAGGGTTCATGACAGAGTAAACTACGCTCATCATAGATAAGAATATATCAGGAGCAAACTGTTCTAATACGATTTCGGGTATCTGCCTGAGTTCATCTTCTTCAGGGTTAGGCGTAAAATCAAAATAGAGCTTCATATTTTCTACTTCATCTAAAAGCATTTCACAAAACTCTGGTTTAAACAGGGGTATTGTATATGTTTCTTGAAGAGGTTCGTCTAGCAGATCCCAAATAAGATTATTTGTAAACACCTCACTATTGTCGGTTCCTTGGGACTTACCGAACGCTAGTATTTCGGGGAGGACTTCTTTAACTGCTTTTGAGGTGTCATCCTCAATCATCCATTCTGATCTAACGGCTAGAGGGAAATTTTTGATTAGATAATTGTTCATACATTGTTTTCCACACTTTTTTCACTAAATCAGAACTTGCTTGAGCCTTTCCTCCACCTATGTTAAACATCAGGCGTACACCGTAATGCTCACAAATCCCAGCTTCGGGAATTTGTTCTTTGCTTTTTCTATCGCCTCCGTTAGCAAATGTGCGTATATTGTTAGAGGGGACTTCGCATAATTCTTTTAAGGTCTCACAAACCGTTTGGTCTGTGTCTATAGAAGGTACTACTGCATCCACAGGTTTAAATCCTCCTATAATTTCCATTCGTTCTTCAAAAGGCATAAAAACATAACCTTTCTTTTCTAATAAGAACTCGTCATTATTTACAATAACGATCAATTTTCCTGTAAATTCTGAAGCTAAAGCTTTAGCTTCATTAAACATTCTTAAATGCCCTATATGAATAGGGTCAAATCCACCACTTACTACAACACTCATGATACAGCTACCCCCACAACAAGTATAACAACCAATGCTATTATTATATAGTCATATCGCATCATTTTCCCTGTCCTCTGTATTTTTTAAAGCTTCTTCTTTTGTGTTTATTCATGGTAGAAGTTCCAGGATTTCTTCCTATAGAGGTTTTCTTAACATGTTTGAGAAGAAGACTGGAAAATGTTTTAAACTGTCTTGCCATATTTTCTCCTTAAAAAAGTGGGAGAGCCGAAGCTCTCCCAACTGGATTAATATAATTCAATATAGCCTTGTTTTGCATCATAAGCTATATCACGTGGTCCTAAGTCTTCGATATTCTTATCAAGAATAGCTTGAACTCTAGGATTTCCCTTGTAATGTTCCAATCTATTTTTAATCACACCTGACTGAACTTTAGCGGTACGTTCTTCAACGATTCGTACCTTTCTAGTTGGGTCCAGTTTGCTGCGATTTCTTTTAGTTTTCGAGGGTGCTGCCGTCACTTTTGCTTTTACACTTTTAGGTAACGGAGCAGGAACATATTCCTCTGCTTTTTCAGATAAAAGTTCAAAGGTTCGCTTTGCAGCAGTAT
>VTLG01002525.1_pt1 | contig 27310 bp, 39 predicted proteins | sample 4694571 | NCBI WGS metagenome assembly VTLG01 (sample SAMN12604809, study PRJNA352737) | marine metagenome | biome: ENVO:00000447; feature: ENVO:00000209|ENVO:00000569|ENVO:01000036; material: ENVO:00002151; isolation source: viral sequences binned using virsorter ...
GGAAGTAATACAACTCCATGTACAATCTCTCCAGTATGTTCTATTTCTTGTCGTTTAGAAATACCAACACGATCTAATATATCATTTGCAGCCTTGAGTCTTGTATCCATTTGCGAAGAAGGTAAAGTACCGTCCGCATCCAGCCCTTCTAAAAGACGATTTGCAGCCTTAAAGGAAGCCCCTGCAAGATGGGTTCTGGTCAGTTCTATAATTTCATTTTTGAGTGACCGAACCAGCCATCTACGAGATGTCGGGCTATATCCTGCGACTTCTATCGCATTAAGCGTATTACCGCCATTAGATATAAATGTATCAAGAAATATCTGCTGTTTAGACGTGAGTTCACGCTTCGCAGGTAGTGACATTATAATTGCCTTTTTATTTTAAGAAAAGAGTGAAGCTGGATAATATCTTCGCTAACACTTTTTGATTATAATTTTATGTGATTGATGAAGCAAATATTTTTCCAGCTTCTATTATATATTATACACATAAATGCGCATATTGTCAAGCGTTTTTTTAAAAAAAATAAATAAAAAAAATAAATAAAGTTCTTGACAAAACGTGATTCTGTGTGTATAATAGAGATACAAGCTCTAAAGCAGGGGCTGTATATATATACATAGACTACATAGCTATGCGCAGATCTACGAGGTCTGTGCATTTTTTTTACATGTGCAGCTATGTAGCTATGCGCAGATATGCGACTATTTATTTTCTTTTTCCCTCCCTTTTTCCCCTTTTTTTATTCATAAGGTTTAAAAATAGAAATTTTCTAGCAGTATTGTATGTCTTAGTACGGGTGGGCGCACGTGGCCCTAGTACAGGTGTCTATAAAATATCTATATATATCAATAACTTACAACGGGGCTAAAAAGCAATTATGTAGCTGCGCAGTATGTATATTATGTCCTCTGCTTAAATCTTATAAATCAACACCTTACACACGCACCAAAAATGCGCATATATATATTGTTTTTGTATTTATTACACATGATGACGTGCGCACACACACGCGCGGGAAATAGGCTAACAAAACTATGTGAACACGGTTTCAAAATAAATAATATCGTGCCGGTATTATTGCAATACATAGACACGATATTATATACCCACTCTCCAAATGTTTAACAGTTTAAATGGCTTGTCTTGTTATCAATCAGTGCCGCCAATGTATCCTCGACTATGTGCTATAAACTCTTTTTTTGCTTTATCCCGTGCTTTCTCACATTCCTTTTTTGTGGTGTATGGTCCCATTTCGTAAGATATGTGGGGCCAATCAGAATCTAGTTTTTTGAAGTGCCAGCTAGACACCGTATGCTCCAATTCTTTTTGGTTATTCATTTTGGGCAATCCTACTTGGAACTTATAAGACTGCGTTTTCTTATAAATTTGGAAGGAAAGTGTGTTTGTATCCTCTAAATATTCCATAGTTTTTTTATCCTCTATCTATCGTATATAGCAATTTGTTATTCTTGTTTTTTCTGATATGTTCATCTCTTTTTAATACAATATGATCTATTGGCGGCGTCGGGTCAATCAATGTCTTTCGCCATTTTAGTGCAACCTCCGGTTCTAAAATGTAGAATGGCTCACTTAAAAGCGCATATTCTATACTTGTAAACCTAGGTAACACCTCCAATGCTCTTTCCAATGCTTCTTTTTCATTCTCACAATTACCTAGCGGGTAAAGATCCCCACCAAACACTGCCAACCAACTATCATCTAATACATTCATTTGTTTAACTTTCGCCTACATGTTGAAAACAATTATCCTCACCAAATAATTTTTCTTTTAATGAAGATCTAAATTGCGCAGGGTTGCCACAATCTTCACATGCTGGCAGGTATTCATTCGTTTTGATATATCTGTATGGGATATAATAAGGTATTTCTTCAACTCTTCCCACACATATTGCGCAAAGCGTACTTTTCATAATTCATCCCCTTATAGAGTAAATTGACGCCTAGATTATGCGCAGATCCAGACGCCAATTTCAACCCCCTTTCCTAAATTAGTAGCATGAGAACTAGCAACACGCATAGAACCATGCCTAGTCTATATAATAATAGAAAAAACGCCATTAAGCCGCAATTAACTCTTTTGCCACGTCGAGCGCCTTAACTTTATAATCCTCTTTCTGGCCTCCATAAAATGCACGGTTGAGCATGTTGTCCGGTTTGGTACGTCTGAGTGGTGCGTGGTCTTCTATCCATGTTACGGTGTTGTATGCGCCCCAAAGCGTATTCTCGGCTAGTTGCCATCCCTTGTTAACGTTAGAGTCCGTTTTGTATTCTCTTGTCTGGGATAGATCGAGGCTAGTGTAATTATGAGCGTTTGCGCCTTCTCGCACGTCTTCGCCATGCATCAACGCAATAGCCCGAACCACTTTGAAATTCTCTTTTAACTCGTCGCGTTTGTTCACTTTAGGCCAGTTGTAAACATTCCTGAAAAAGGTCTTTTGCTTTTCATCGCTCAATGAATAATTCTGCATCCGTATACATAACTCCTCAAAATCGACTGATTGATCTTTTGCTGTTTGCAGTGCTTGGCGCATATCCTCCACATTAAAAGCCGCCTTGTGGTTATCGGTCATAGTATATTTAGAACTAAACATTGCCATGCGCATTGTATTATTGCAAACGACGCGGATTGGCGTATAGAACGCACTATTCGCACAGGCGCCGCTATGATCGATTGTATATAACAGAAAATTGTTCACCACATCGTCTTGAGTAACTTCAAACCCTGACTTCATTTTGCACAGAATCCAGACTTTGCGACCATTGAACAATGAGCCGCCAGTGTTCAGGGTCATTTCATTGTCGTCGAGAAATGGTTGGAGAACTTCGGCCATTGTCGAGTTCTGCCGTATGTTATAGCTGTTGTCCGTTACTGGGGTAGTAGATAATAACGCTCCGTCCGTTTCGCGTACTATTTGGTACTGGTTAGGAATCCCTTTACCTTGCATATCTGCTATCGGATGATCATAACCGTACCGCGTCGATACCTTTCGCGCTTTCCAATCAATCCCTGCCTTGCGCATAAAAGCAGGTACATTGCGTTGAATCTCTTTTTCGTCTTCCGTAATCTCTACTCCCAATCCGTGCCATGGTCTATCACCTACCCAAGCCATTGTTTCAACTCCGTGCATTGTCTTAACTCCTATTTTTATTAAAAGATTATTAATATAGAACGTGTACATATAATATTAGACTACCATACGCAAGCGTTTATTTAATCTATCAATATTCTTGAATGTAAAACCTTCTCTTGCTTCTTTGCCTTTTACTTTTAAAAATACAATCTTACCTTTGCCATCCAAAAATCGCAGGTCGTTTTGATCGCCATTAACTGAACTACGGTCTACAAATTTGCTATTAAGGTTGGATAGTTTAAACGTAATAGGCTTAGAAAAAGACGGTACGTTAACAATAGGAACGGCTATATTATGCCGTGACCCTAACAAAGTACGTAATTGCGCATCCGTTGTCTTTTCGCTTAAACTATAGGTCAAGTGCCAGTTATCATGCGCGTTCTGCATTATACGACGATATATCTTTGTATAATCATAAAAGCGCACATGAGGAAATTCTTTAGCAAGTTTTCTCGCCATTCCTATATCTGTAGTGCCATCTAATCGAAAAACTGGCGTTAAGTTTTTTTTGTATGCCCATTTAATGGCTTTTTCTATGTCTATTCTCATTAGATCCAGAAATGCTGGACGATCTTCAAAATATAATCTAGTTTTGCGAATACGCGCTTTCATTGTATTCTTAAACCGACCCATACCTTGATAATATATACATATATCTGCACACAATCCCGAATTAGCGCACGAATTAAAACCGCTAGTTTTAGCTGGTGATCCATAAAATATAAACGTAGCATATCCTAGTGGCTCACCTTTAATTGTTTTTGCGTTATTGTATGATAGCAAATGGCCTTTAAACATAATGTTGACTCCTGTTTTATAGACACTTTAACATAGTACGCTCTAAGGCCATATTAATCCATTCTAGTCTACGTTCAATACTTTCCTTGTCCGGCGTGTATTTTAGATCATTGCGATACTGTATTATAATATCAAAAAGTAATCTTAAGTCGCGTTTTTCGACTATCAACTTTATGGGTGCCGCCTCTTCTTTTTCTTCAACCATGTTAACTCCTATAGCAAAATAAAAACGTTCTTAAACTAATATTAATATGGTGTCAAGACATAGCTGGTATGCGTGTAGTGCATAACTAACCACACGAAAAGGGGTTGACGGTGACAAAAAAACGTGTATGATGCCCGAACGGGGCAAGGGGATTAACAAAAGTAACGAGCCAACAAAAGTAAGAGTGAGGGATTAACAAAAGTAACGAGCCAACAAAAGTAAGAGTGAGGGATTAATAAAACTATGAATATTTTTATGTTAGATACTATAACATCATATTGTGCAGAGATGCACTGTGACCAGCATGTGTCTAAAATGATAGTAGAGTATGCGCAGATGTTGAGTTCTGCACACCGTTTATTAGATGGTGATGAATATGCAGACAGATACTATTTATATAAAGTTACGCACAAAAACCATCCTAGCACAGTTTGGGTAAGGACTAACAAAAAGAATTATATGTGGTTAAACGCTTTGTACTTTTATCTTAGAAAAGAATACACACACAGATACAAAAAAGTACATGCGTCTAGTAAGTTGGGTTATGGTCTTTCATTCTTTCCTAAAAATATTCCAGATGGAGAAATGACTGAACTACCACAGTGTATGCCAGAAAAGTATAAGGTTAACAAAGATCCTATGTCAGGATATCGCAATTATTATTTAGGTGAGAAGAGCAGTTTTGCTAAGTGGAGTAAAGGTAGGTCTGCACCTGAATGGTGGATCTAAAATGGACTATAACGAAATATCTATAAAGTTGTTAGTGCCATATTACCTGTGCTATTCGTATTTGTATTACGAAGAAAATAAGAGCTTGATTTCTGATTCGGAGTATGATATAATATGTAAGAAACTGCATAAAAATTGGGATCAGGTTGAACATATGCATAAGCATCTTATTGACAAAAATTCGCTATTGGCTGGTACTGGTTATTATTTGAAGTACAATGATAGAATAAGAAATGCAGCGAGGGCATTAGCGAGATGGACGGAGGAAGGAAATGGGTGATACATTCTTTCACGACTTCTTTCTTGGGTTTATGTATGGTTTTGTTTGTTGTTTTTTAATTTGGTTAGGATTTGGTTTGTCAATCTGAATGGAGAAGAAAATGAATAAGCAGGAACCTAAGAAGAAAAGACACAAATACAATCCTGTTGCAAAGGAACTTTACAAAAGCTCTTTCCAGCAGAGAATAAAACAACCTAAGTCACCAAGCGAGGATGGTTTTAATATACAGAAAGAATTAGATGAATATTATTCCAGTAGGGATAAAAAAAAATGATAGTAAAGGTATTAACGTGTACAGTAGTTGTATACGTTTCATACGTTATAACAATGGCTATCATTAATACTATATGTGATTGTGCGCCTTCCATCAACAAATTCTTAGGGTTGTGATTATGAAAAAAGTGAAGAACCAATTCGGTGCAAAACTGGATCTTAGTAGAAGGGCTTATGATGGTAAATATGTAGTATGGGAATTAAAGGCACGTCCCGAATTGTTTTATGAAGACGAGGAAGATGCGTTTCTGTATAAACGAAATAAAGAGTATATTAATGTTGATGTTTGGTTTCCTATCCATTTAACTTCTTCACGCGAGGAAGCGCAAGATTTTATGATGAACCTTTTAAACTTATGGAAGAAAGATCCTAAGATTAAAAAGCCATTTTTGAAAAAATGATGGAGCATTAATAGTGGATAGTGGGCAATTATTATTACCACATTTTAATGTAGACCGTTTTGGTCTTATCTTTTTTGAATTGGATGATAAAGGAAGAATTATTGAAGATGCCAGAGGATATAGAGTTGTCATAGATGATCAACGGGTATATTGGGTTGAACCAGACGGGATACATCAATTGGAAAATTCTATTTCAGGAGTAACAGTGGAAGATTTGGAAAACGATGAAAGGTTAATAAAAATGAGTTCTGATTATCGCATTGAAATACAAAATGAAAACCAAATGTTGCGTAAAAATATAAGTGATCTTCAAGAGCAGTTGGGTAATTGTTATATACGACTCAAGGAAGTAACAGAAGTATTAGATAAAATTCAGGTACAGGGTTTGTTAGATGATGAACTAAAATGGTTCAGTCCAAAAGGAGGATCAGAGTGAGCAACACCAATATTATTATATCCCTATTGATATTTGTAATATTCTTTCTTGGTGTCATATTAGGGATGGGTGCAGGTCTGCTGAATTGGTTTGTCGGATGGGTGTAGATACAGTAACTTCTCCTAAATTATTGTGGGAAATTCGAGTAGAACGTTATATTCGTCTGTTTGAAAAAGGCGTTCACAACAAAGAAGAGTTTAAAGAGAATATGAAAAGTGCCGGTTTTGATGATGAAGATATACAACGAGCGTTGGAAAGCGAGGGTATATGAAGTTCGTAATTGTCATACTTATGTTGTTTTCTGAATTTGATTTGGAGCCTAAGATATTGGAGATAACAGAACTAGGTGAAAAGCCACTATACTTTAATACCGCTGAAGAATGTTTTGATCATGTAGTTACAAACTATACTGAACTGGTAGGAGTAGGATTAACTACTTTTCCAGAAGCAGTTGACATAGAAGCCATCAGATGTATGAGAAAGGCAATAACATGGAAGTCAGCGTAATTGACCACATGGGAACAGATTTGTCAGTAGTTAATGCGGCTCGTGTATCCTATGGCAAGAAATCAAAAGCACTGACCGAAAAAGATATTAAACTTATCAAGTATCTAGCAGAACACAAACACTGGACGCCTTTTGCGCATACTGCTATAACATTCCATATTAAGGCTCCAATGTTCGTAGCAAGACAGTTAGGAAAGCACCAGATTGGATTGGTATGGAATGAAATATCGAGAAGGTATGTATCTGATGAAGCAGACTTCTACGAACCCGATACATGGCGCGGCAAACCTGAAAAATCGAAGCAGGGTTCTTCAGATGAAAAGGTAAATATAAATCCACATAGTTACATTTTCAACCACTATCAACGATATATTATGGGTGCTAAAGCGACATATGAAAAACTTTTAAAACAAGGTGTAGCACCAGAATTAGCGCGGATGGCTCTTCCCCAGAGTATGTATACCGAATGGTATTGGACGGGATCAGTTCACGCCTTTAGTAGAGTATGTAATTTAAGATTACAGAAAGATGTACAGGAAGAAACTCAACTTATAGTTAAAAAAATATTTAATGAATGTTGGTCACTATTTCCAATCAGTTGGGGAGAATTATGTCAATCTCTCTTTGAAGAAGACAACTATGATGAAGAACACATAGGATGTTACTCTTGGCCTAATTGTGATGTTGATCCACAGGGCTGTGATTTATCAGGATATAATGTTGAATCATACGGACATAGAGGTTAAATTTAAAAGGGGGTAACAATGATACCTTTTATGAAAGGATACGCCTTGACTTTAATAACAATATATATGTTGTTATCACTATACAGGGAGTTCATACAGGATTATCAGTTTACGTTCTTTGGTATCTAAGTGAGGAGAAAATTTATGAATAAGTATATAGAGACATTAGAAGAGGAGAAGGAGTGGCTAGAAAAAAACGCTCTAGCTGTACATAGACTAACTAGGAAACTGGTTAAAGAATATCTAAATAGTCGAATTAAAATCTTGACGGAAGAGGAAGAAAAATTAAGAGATGCTAAAAAATTTGTTGCTCAAGTTGAGGCCGTATCGGGCAGAAAAGGTAGACAAAGTAAGACTTCAAACGAAAAAACGTAATGAGCGTAAAGTCAGAAAAGACCAAAAAAAGAAAACAGAAAAGGACCCTAAGAAGACGTAAAGAGAGGAGAATAACAAACATGAATATAAGATCTCTCACAAGCAATATTGAGATAATTGAGCAGACCCTTGAACAGTTTGAAAAAGGGGAATTGACATACAAGAAGGCCCACGTTAGTCTAATGTTATTAGGATATAGTGAAAAAGAAGCAAAGAATATTCTTGCTAACAAACGAGAGAAAAAAAGTGGCACTGATACTGGACATAGAGACTGATTCACTGAACGCTAAACAGATATGGTTAGTTGTAACAAAAGATACTCAAACAGGTTCCATAGATTGCTGGAGAGATGGGACTGAATTTCAGAAACATATACAAAGATACAATAAGATTATAGGGCATAACATCATATCCTTTGATATTCCTATTCTTAATGCGTTATGGGGTTGTCATATTAGAATGTCGCAAATAGTTGATACTCTCATATTGTCACAGTTATTTAACCCAAAGCGTGACGGTGGACATTCCCTTGATAATTTGTCGTCACTTGTGCGCATGAGAAAGTTACCCTTCAAGGACTTCTCCAACTACAGCGATGAAATGAGAAAGTATTGTATTAATGATGTTGAGGTAACTCACAAAGTATATGATTATTTATTAAGATATGAGGGTAATGGGTTTTCAGATACATCTATAGATCTTGAACATAAAGTCAGGTATATCATAGACAAACAACAACGTCATGGTTTTAAAGTGGATGTACGCAAAGCTACTTCGCTTATGTGTGACATTAGAAAGCAGAGTGCGCAGATAGAAGAGGAGATACTTACCTTCTTTAAACCTAAAGTTAGACCTGTAAGGGATGTTAAAGTAAAATACAAAAAAGATGGAACTCTTTCTAAAGTAGGGCTTTATCATCTTGATAGTATGGCACAGTTAGGTGGAGATCATACAACGATACGCTATGAGGGTTTTAATCTTAGTTCACCAAAACAGATAGTAGAGCGTATGAATGAGTACGGATGGAAACCAACAGTGTTCACTCCGAAAGGTTCTCCAAAGGTATGTGAAGAGAATTTAAATACGTTGCCATCCAGCGCACCAAGTGCAGTCAAGAATCTGGCAACGTGGAAGGCTCTTGAGACACGTTGGAAGACACTGGAAAGCTGGCTTGATGCGTGTGACTCAAAGGGGCGTATTCATGGTAAGGTGTTTACGATTGGCGCAGTTACAGGAAGAATGACCCACGCTGACCCTAATATGGCTAACATTGTATCGTCAGAGAAAATATACGGTAAAGAATCTCGTGAATGTCTTATATGCGATGATGATTATGTCCTTGTGGATACGGATGCATCAGGACTTGAATTGCGTATGCTTGCACATTATATGCGCGATGACGAATTTATGCATGAGGTTGTTAATGGAGATCCGCATACGGTAAATATGAAGGCCGCTGGACTTAGTTCTCGTTCAGAAGCGAAAACATTTATTTACGCCTTTTTGTATGGTGCAGGGGCAGAAAAAATAGGTAGGATAGTTGGTGGAAATATTCGTTCAGGATCAAAATTAAAGAAGCGTTTTCTATCTAATATGCCAGCTTTGAAAAACTTAATTGAAAAGGTTATTGATATAGCTGAAAGGAATAGATTTGTAAAAGGTCTTGATGGACGTAAGTTACACATTCGCTCACCTCACGCCGCACTCAATACGCTTTTGCAAGGAGCCGGAGCGATTGTCTGTAAACAGTGGGTGGTTGAGATGGATAAGAATATTCGCGCAAAAGGCGTGGATGCTAATCTGGTTTGTAGTGTACATGACCAGTATGTTTATGAAGTGCATAAAAGAGATGTTGACACGTTTAGCCGAATATGTTATAAGGCTATAGAGGATGCAGGGCATGTGTTGAAAGTGAGATGCCCCTTGACTTGTGAAGTTGGAGTAGGCTTCAATTGGTATGAAGCGGAACATTAAACAGAGAAGGAGTAAGGAATGATTTTACGCGGTAATGCAATGTGGGCTAATGTTATTGAAGGGAACCCGAATCCCTTATCTGAGAAGTATCAGGTAGATATTTATAATATGAGTGAAGAAGACATTCAGAAATTGAATGAAGCTGGTATATCACTGAAAAATGATGAGGTTCGTGGTGACTTTGTTACAGCAAAACATGATCGCGCACCTCAAATATTTGATGCATCTAAACGTGCATGGGGTGATACCAAGATTGGAAATGGTTCAAAAATCAAGGTATCGGTAAACCCTTATGATTGGACTTTCAAGTCTAAAACAGGTAGAAGTCTTGGATTAAATCAATTAATGGTTATAGAACACATACCATATCAGAATGTGGATGAGTTAGAGGCCGAACCTGCGCCATTTGGAGAAACTGAGTCTGACGTAGAATTATAGTACATGATGAGGGGATTGGTATATAATGGGAGCCAATGTGTAAGATAAGAGGGTCGGATTTCTTACAATATGCTAGGAGGGATGAATGAATATTTTAGGAATAGAACTTTCAAGTATTGTGATGAATGTATGTTCATTTCTATTAGCAGTAGTAATATTTTTTGTATTACCCAAAGATATGCCTAAGAATACTAAAGTTATAATCGCAGGTCTTGTAACCCTTTGTGTAATAGCAATCAAAATTTCAGCGGAGTCAATAATATGAAAGACCTAGAAAATATCGTAGGAGACATATACAAAGTAGTCGACTCTGGTGCAGATATTGATAAAGAAGATATGGATTACTTTCTTAATACTATGAGAGATGAGCTTACTTCTTTTCTATCTAAAAAAGATAGAGGCAACACTTATAAACCTACAATCCGAATGTCTAATATTGGTAAACTAAATAGGAAAATGTGGTATGATTTCCATACAGATAAAAAAGATGATCTTAAACCTACTGACCGCATTAAATTTTTCTACGGACACATGCTGGAAGCGTTTGTTCTCTTTCTTTGTAGAATTTCGGGACATGATGTCAAGGACTACCAGAAAGAAGTAGAACTAGAGGGTGTTAAAGGACACATAGATGCAATCATAGATGATGTTGTAGTTGATGTAAAAAGCGCATCCTCTTATAGTTTCTCTAAATTTGATCGTGGTTATTTATTTGAGAATGATCCTTTCGGGTACATATCTCAAATATCTGGATATGCTGAAGCATTGAACATGGAGAAAGGTGCTTTCCTTGCTATTGATAAACAGTATGGAAAACTTGCCTTGCTTCCGATTGAAGATTCTGATATGATTGATGCCTCAAGAAGAATAAGAGAATTAAAAACTATAGTTGATAGTGACGAAATCCCAGAGAGGTGTTATAATGAAGTTATTGAGGATAACGGAAATAGATCACTATGCACTGATTGTGGATGGTGTGAATACAAGTATGATTGTTGGTCACATACCAATAATGGCGCAGGACTTCGCGCATTTAAATATCAAAGAAATGTGAAGTATCTCACTCATGTGGAAAAAGAGCCACGAGTTGAGGAAATATTATAGTCTGTTAGTGTTTTTTATGTTAACAGGATGCGCCTCAATGGAATTAAGTTCTGTATTTAAGACTGTCGCCACTTCTCTAGTTACAAAGCCAATAATTGAGCATGTAACTATTGAGACTCAACCTCTTGCATCAGATGAAGAAAAAAGAGTAGAGTTTCAACTAACTGAAAAAACAACGGTTAAAGAAAGAAAGGACCAGACCTTTGCAATCATTAAAATGGTGTTATTTATTTCGTTGGGGTTGGTTTCCATTTTCATTGTCGGACATTTGTTAAAGCTATGAAAAGTCAGCATATAAAAAGTAGATACATACAAACGCATCAACCCTGTGATGATTGTGGCAGTAGTGATGCTATGGCTATATATGATGACGGGAATACTTATTGTTTTTCTTGTTCATCTTACCACGAGAAAGGACAATCAATGGATCAGACCACTAAGTCTTCTTTCCTACAGAGTAAACATAAGGTAGATGATTTAGTAGTGGGAGTAGAATTTGATACATCCTTTCGCTCTATTTCTAAAAGTACATTTAATACTTTTGGAGTAACGCGAGGAAAAGACCATATATATTTCCCTTACTACGATTATGACCATAACCGTGTAGCAAATAAAGTAAGACGCATCACCAGTAAGCAATTTTATTCACAAGGCGACTTTACTTCTGCTACACTGTTTGGTCAAAATATTTGTCATAAGGGAAAGTATATTACATTAGTCGAAGGAGAAATGGATGCTCTTTCAACGTATCAGATGTTGGGTAGCAAATGGCCTGTCTGTTCTATTAAGTCAGGTGCGCAGTCGGCGGCTTCAGATGTTGCGCAACATTATGATTATATTACTCAGTTTGAGAATATTGTTATATGTTTTGATAACGATGAGCAAGGCAAAGCGGCGGCGAAAGAAGTTGCGGAGATGCTAAGTCCTAAGTCTAGAATAATGTATATGGGATTAAAAGATGCGAATGAATATCTACAACAAAATAAAGAAAAGGAATTTCAACATCTTTGGTGGAAATCAGAAAAATACACGCCGGAAGGAATTGTGTCAGGTGAGGATCTTTGGAAAGTTGTTAGTGAAGGTCCACCAAGAAGTGAAATACAGTATCCGTTTGTAGGATTAAATAAACTTACATACGGTATACGAAAAGGAGAACTAGTAACTATAGCGGCTGGATCTGGGTTAGGAAAGTCCAGCTTTATGCGTGAAATCGTGTATCATGTGCTAAACCAGACTAATGATAGTGTAGGCTTACTATTTCTGGAAGAGAGTGTAAGACGTACTGCGCAAGCACTCATGGGTCTTGACATGGATAAACCGATACATTTACCAGAGGAGAAATATACACCAGAAGAATTAAAGAGAGCGTTTGATAATGTTCTTGGTCAAGGCCGTGTGTATTTCTTTGACCATTTTGGTAGTAATTCCATAGAGAACATTATAGCGCGAATACGCTATATGGCTCGTGCGCTGAAGTGTAAATACATATTCTTAGACCATGTAAGTATTCTTGTATCAGATCAAGCCAATCTGGATGAACGAAAAGCTATTGACGAGATAATGACGAAACTGCGCACATTGGTACAGGAGTTAAATATAAGTTTGTTTGTGGCCTCTCACCTTAAACGTGCAGATTATGGACACGAGGAAGGTGGTAGGACAAAACTCAGCCAACTTCGCGGTTCTGCTTCGATTGGACAATTGTCGGATATTGTGCTAGGATTAGAGCGAGATGGTCAAGCACAGGATGTTAGGGAACGTCATACAACGATGGTGAGGGTCATCAAGAACAGGTTTAGCGGTCTTACAGGACCATCTAATAAATTGTTCTATGATTTAAAGACAGGACGTTTAAGTGAGATTTCATTAGGTGATGATGAGTTGGAACCAGAATAATGATAATTTTTCAACAGCGTGTATTTCCTCAAGACATACAGTCTAATCCATGTGTATATTACATCATTGCTGATAATGATGCTCGTGCTGGACATACTGTATATCGAAACTGTGAGAATGTGATAGGAGTTAGAGTTAAAAAGGATGAATACAATAAGGATGGTTCTTTCTGGTCTGATCTTACGTTTGAAGATAACATGAATAAATTCAAGCATGACTTTAGGGCAGTTAGGACTTTAGTGAAACATCAAGTACCTGTAGTTTTTTGTGAGGCTTTATTTGATGTTAATTTTGATGAATATGCGAAGATTTCCCCCAAGACTTCTAATCAAATTTTGGAACACTTGAAATTCAAGTTAGAGATGTAGTGTGCAGGAAGTTACAATTGATCCTGATATGTTGGGAAAAGCGCATAAGCAAGCAAAAGAGCTAGGCGTAGTTTACAGGTCTGTCACTCAAGGTTTTGGCAACGTGGCTGGATTTGTAGGTGAGCATATGGCTCAAAAGCTATATGGCGGTAAATTGGAGAATACTTTCAAATATGATCTTATTCTTCCAGACGGTCGTCGCATGGATGTAAAAACTAAAAGAGTGAAGTTTAAACCTATTGATTCATACGAATGTTCTATATCCGCATACCAGATAGATTATGATTGTGATGGATATATCTTTGTACGAGTAATGCACAGTTTAAAATCAGGTTGGGTTTTAGGAGATATAAGTAAAAGAGATTTTAAGATAAAAAGTGTATTACATAAGACAGGTGAAAGAGATCCTGATAATGGTTTTGTATTTAGAAGTGCATGTTATAATGTACAGATAGGCGAGTTAAACCCAATATGAAATATAGGTCAAACTTAGAAAGAGAGATAGTTAAATACTTGAATAGTGTTGACATTCGTTTTGAATATGAGAAGCATAGACTACTATATGTACCAAAGAAGAGAACGTACATTCCCGATTTCTACATACCTAGTGCAGATTTTTTCGTAGAAGGAAAAGGTTATTTTCACGATTCACATGAAAGAACACGGCACTTGCTTATCAGGGATCAATTAGACGTTGATGTTCGTTTTATCTTCCAGAACCCAAATAACCGCTTAACGAAAGGATCAAAAACAACATATGCTGATTGGTGTGAGAGATATAAGTTTGAATATTGTGGAATATCCAATATAGCACATGATTGGTTTTTGTGATATAAGAAATGGATTATGAAATTACAATTGAAAAAAGAAAAGAATGGAATACTGTTAAAAAATCTGTTGACCTAGAAGAAGAAAAATTAAGAAGTGAATATAATGAACAAATAAAAACCTATCAAAGAAAAATGAAATACCTAATATATGTCCTATTAAATAATAAGTGTCAGTGTTGTGGCGAAACAGATCCTTCTTATTTTAATATAGACCATGTACATAATGATGGTTCTAAAGATAAAAAGTATAATATAGCAAGTTGGAGTGGACGTTATAAAATAGTAAAAAGAAACCCTTCACGTTATCAGATTTTATGCGCTAATTGTAATTACGCTAAACATCAGAATGGCGGGGAAATGTATGTACCGGAACTTGGATGGGTAGTTAGGAAAAATAAATCAACGTAACAGGAAGGTATTAAAATGGATGAAGATGAGGATGAAGTAATCGAATATATGTTAAAAATTCAAGATAACCTGCCTGATAATAGTGTAGCTTTAGTTCTTACAAGTAGAGAAATAAAAAAAGACATTATTGAGCTAGAAGGTGGTAGAACTACTTTTGAAACTGTAGAAGGTGTATCAGTTAATGTTGGAGATACTCTGGCTGGACATCATAAGTTTCGTCTTATCGAATTTCTAGTTCACGGTATTCTTGAAGAGATTGAAGAAAATTTTGAATCCCTTGTTCAACAGGGTAAAGACAGAATGTTAGCTATGATAGAAGATCAACACGAACCCCATGAAATTCTGGAGTCAGTTGAGACAGGAAAGATTATCAATCTGGCTAACTTCAGAAAGGGTAAACACAATGGTAAACCTCACTAATAAGACATCTTATAAATATGATGAGGACGTAAATAGTCCTGCGCATTATAATACAACATCAATGGAGACTATTGATCTTATTCATAATAGCATGGATACTAAAGGTTTTCATTCCTATCTAAAAGGTAATATCATAAAGTATATTTGTAGATACCAATATAAAAATGCAGAAGATCCGTTAAAAGATCTGTTGAAAGCACGTTGGTATCTAGAAAAACTTATTTTATCTGTAGATCGTTCCAAAAATAAAGATAGTTTTCACGAATTTGTAAATGATCCAACTTCATCGAGTTCAGTAAATGCGTTCTTACGAACTCATCCAGTTGACCATTCGGGGCAAGGTAATAATGGTAAAGTGTGATACAATAGAAGATAAATTACAACGATTTCATACGGCTTTTCAACATGATGTAGATCAGCCATATCGTAAACCAGACCACGTTGTAGATAAACTTAAAACTCTTAGGGTCACTCTAATCGAGGAAGAATATAAGGAACTATTACATGCTATCGAAAATGAACAAAGTGATGCTGTTCTTAAAGAACTTTGTGATCTGGTTTATGTCTGTGTTGGTTTTGCTGTTACTTACGGTTGGGATTTTAACTCTGCTTTTAATAGGGTTCATCAATCAAATATGTCAAAACTTGACGGAGAAGGTAATCCTGTTTTTAGAGAAGATGGCAAAGTTATCAAGTCAGATAATTATAAACCACCGAATTTAAAAGATTGTGTATGATGGAAAATAATTTAAATAGATATAAAGGGAAATCCAATATGAGTGAATCGGAGATAACTATCACAACAGATCTGGCAAATAAGGTTATGGGTTACTTAGTAAACCGGCCTTATAAAGAAGTTAATTTATTAGTAGAAGAATTTATCTCTGTTGTTAATGAAGATACCAGAAGAAAAAAGGGAGAATAAATAGTATGTACTTACCCACAGATTATCAATCTTTTATACACCAATCAAGGTATGCGCGGTGGTTGCCAGAGGAGAATCGAAGGGAAAGTTGGCTGGATACAGTAAACCGACTTATCTCCTACTACTCAGAATTTGCAAATCTCGATGAGGATACTGCGCTATTTTTAAAAGATAAAGTGCATAATCTTGAGGTAATGCCATCTATGAGAGCCATGATGACTGCTGGCTCTGCATTGGATAGAAACCATATAGCTGCATATAATTGTAGTTATCTTCCGGTTGATTCACCACGAGCATTTGATGAATGTATGTACATACTAATGCACGGCACTGGAGTTGGCTTTAGTGTAGAGCGCCAATATGTACAGCAACTTCCTCTACTGCCAGATGAATTTGTTGATACAGAGACTACCATAGTTGTACAGGATAGTAAGGAAGGCTGGCAACGAGGTTTCAAGGAATTGATTAATCTTTTGTATGCTGGACAAGTGCCAAAATGGGATATGTCTAGAGTGCGTCCTGCCGGTGCGCGATTAAAAACTTTTGGTGGTAGAGCATCAGGGCCGGAGCCACTAAATGAATTATTCACATTCACAATAAACCTGTTTCGTCGATCAATAGGACAACGCCTTTCATGTATGGATGCGCATGACCTTATGTGCAAAATAGCAGAAATAGTTGTTGTTGGTGGTGTTCGTAGATCTGCGCTAATCTCTTTATCCAATCTGGGTGATGACCGTATGCGTCACGCCAAGAGTGGTCAATGGTGGACTACAGATCCACACAGAGCATTGAGCAATAATTCTGTATGCTACACTGACTCTATAGATATAGGCACATTTATGCGCGAGTGGGTAGCACTTTATGAGAGCAAATCGGGTGAACGTGGTATATTCAATCGTCAGGCTGCGCAGAAACAGGTAGAGCGTTTTGGTCGTCGTGATCCAACAATAGACTACGGTACAAATCCGTGCAGCGAGATTATACTACGCCCAAAACAGTTCTGCAATCTTACTGAAGTTGTTGTTCGTGCAGATGATACGTTTGAAACGCTATGCTCTAAAATAGAGGCGGCTACCATTCTAGGTACAATACAATCTATGTTTACTGATTTTAAGGGGCTATCAAGCAAGTGGAAAAAGAATACAGAAGAAGAGCGACTATTAGGTGTATCCCTTACAGGTATCCTTGATAATGAATTTATGTCGAGGCCAAGTGCAAAACTTAGTAATATGCTACAGGGGCTTCGCAATCATGCGGTGACAATAAATAAAACGTGGGCTGAGAAATTTGGCATAGAGCAATCAGCGGCAGTAACGTGTGTTAAACCATCCGGCACTGTGAGCCAGCTAGTAGATAGCGCATCAGGAATACATCCTAGACACAATCCGTATTATATTCGTACAGTACGTGCAGATGTTAAAGATCCGTTGACTCGTTTTATGATTGATTCTGGAATCCCGCACGAGACATGTATGTACAAACCAGATTCCACTGTTGTATTCTCATTTCCAATGAAATCACCAAATAATGCAATTACTCGTCACGATGTATCAGCCATAGAGCATCTTAAATTATGGCAGATGTACGCAACTGATTTCTGTGAACATAAACCCTCTATAACTGTATCAGTTCGTGAGGATGAGTGGATGAAGGTTGGCGCATATGTTCACGAGAACTTTGATACAATGTCGGGAATATCTTTTCTTCCGATGAGTGAGCATACATACGAACAAGCTCCATATCAGGATGTTGGTAAAAAACAGTATCAGGACGCCAAGCAATACATGGAGCAAAAGACCGGAAGCATCGATTGGTCTAAATTATCGGACTATGAACAGGAAGATAACACGCATGGAAGCCAAACATTGAACTGTACTGGAGATGTGTGTGAAGTTGTTGACATTTTATAGCACTTTCCGTTTAAAGGGCCGTAGAAGCGCACACAGGGGAAGTTATGGTTATCTGGTATCTCAACCTATGGAGTGACCTTAACCGCCGTGTACAGGCTCCTCAGAGATCTTTTTCTAAGAAAGGAACACATTTTTTGAAGAAAATCACGCCGACACATACAAAAGATTGGTACATCAAGTGGATTGCATCATTTTTCATCATATCTGCGCTTTTACTTACAAGTAACTATATTTATCCCTTGAATCTTGTATTACACGGCATTGGGTTGACAGGTTGGTTAGCTGTTTCGATTATGTGGAATGACCGTTCATTAATGATTTTAAATTCTGTAGGGTTGGCTATGATACTTAATGCACTTTTGAAGTACACTATAGAACATGCGCCCTCTAGTTATGTGGAGAGTTTGAACATTGGGTAATAATGAAGAGATAATCCAACAAGGCCGAAAGGGATATAGGCTGCGCAGAAATGTGATGTCAGGAAATCCGTATGAGCCATACAATCATAAATACTTTTTATGGCGACAGGGATACGAGGAAGAAAAAAAGAAAATAGAGGATGAAGTAAAATTTTTTAAAGGCAGGTTATTCTGATGGCAAGGGCAAAGATGATTAGCTTGAAAATATCATTAGAAGATAGTGGACATATTTCTATTGAATATGATAAAGTTGATGCAGATCAGTTGAAACGTGCTTTTGATGCTAAATTACCTAACTATCAAAATTCTGATATGATTGTATCCTATGTGCGCTACATAGAAAAAAACCTCTCCGAATTATTACAAAACGGAGAGGCCATGCATAATTTGCGTGATATTAAGAGTTAGTTAGCGAATAGCTTCGATGTAATCCATATTACTGCGCTACCGATAACTCCTAGAACTGAAGCTGCACCATACATGATGGCTCTATCTTTTTCTAATCGGTCAATGCGCTTTGAAGAATCTCCCATTAATGTTTCAAGACGCCTGTTTTCTTCCAAGAGACTATCTACTTTGCTCTCCAGCCGTCCTAGAACCCTATAAAGTTCAGTATCTACAAGGTTATCACTCATTTGAATCTTGCCCTATGTCTTTTAGTTGTTCTTGGAGTTCTGCACGTTTCTCTCCTCGTGTACGATGCCAATCGGTACTCTTGATTTCATGGACAGTGCGCATCTCCGTTGCAAATAGAAGCAAATTCCGTTCCAGTGTTCGTACTCTATCGACAAGTGCAATTATTATTTGATGATTGTTTTTGGCAACATCTTCAACCTTGTCTGTCTCTTCCCTTATCTCCTCTTTTAATTCTTTCATCTGTTCTATAACAGTAGACATTAGCCATTTAATTACGATATATACAAGAAAAGCTGCACCTACAGCAAATGCAGCGGGTAGACCAACAGTTTCGATGAACTTCTGTACTTGCACTGCTGACATTTTTTTTACTCTTATCTAGAAATAAATCCACTGCTTCCAAATTTTGTTTGTTGTCTTCTCCTTCTTCGTCTTTCTATTTCTTCCTGTTGTAGTTCTCTCAACCGTGAACGTTCTTCTGGAGAAAACAGATTAACGTTGAACCTGCTTTTAAGTTTACCTTCGCCTCTCTTTGCTGTTCTGGCTTCTATAGCCTCAAGACCGAGTGCTTTTTCTCGTGCTTTTCTTATTGTTCCAGCACGAAAACCCTCCATCACTTTTTTCATGTATTTATCATGGTCTGCAAGAAATTGATATGCCTCTTCTTCGTTCATACCTAATTCTTCTGCCCTATTTCCTGATATAATAGTTAACATTCTTAACGCACCACCTTTTTTTGCAAACCATTCTCTAGGAATTAATCTAGACGCCTCTGGAGAATCAATCTGTTTTTGTGTTTGGCCTACAACATCCATAATTACATCAAGTGCGTGAGGATCTTTTAAAATTTGTTTAATAGAATTATAATATGATGTTTGCAACTGTCGGATAGCTAATTCACCTAATACATAACGTACAGATATGATACCACGAGCTATGGCAAATACTCTCGCCATTCCCATAGACGGAGTATAATTTCCCATAATAGCTAGTGCTGATTCTACAGCTTCTATGACAGGAGCGCCTGTAGCACCGGCTTTTCGTGCAACTTCTAACTGTGCATTAATTTCAGGAGGAAACAATACTTTTCTAACTTCTCTGGATTCTTCTAGTAATCTTGTAAATTCTACTATGTCAATTTGTTCTAGTAAACCTATTTCACGAGATCCAGATTCAGTAAGTAATCCTTTACTAGCTTTATATTTTATCGGTCTTACAGATTTAGTATACAAAGATTGTAAGAACAATTCTGCAAGATGTTCTTTTGTCTCAGGTTTTATTTGACTTAAAAAATCACCGATAGACATAACTATTTCATTGTCTGTTTCACCTCTTAATTCTGGTAAATTCTCATCTATAACCGTTGTAACTCTCTTGTTAATCTCATCCCATTCTAAATGTAGCACTTCCGATTTTTTAAAACCCATATTTTCTGGTGATATAACAGGTTTTTCTGTTAAGCGTTCACTAAGTTGTTTCCATTCTCTTTCAGTAAAATTACTTTTCTTTAATACTATCTGACTGCTTGATAAAAGTTCAAAAAATTGGTCAGGTGTATTAACAGGTTGTACTAAAGCATCCAATGCAGATTGCGCGATACGCCGTTCTTTTTTATTTGAAATTGTATTAACTACGTCTTTTAGCTTTTTTGCCTCACTTTGAAAATTAGATTGTATAGACTTATACACTCCTGCTTCGTGCGCTCTATATTTTCTTAATAACTCTTTTTGAGATTCAGATAAAAATTCTTGATATGCATCTAGTATATTACCTGCATCAACACTAGAATAATTATTTTGTTGAATATTATCAGCTATAGAATACCTTAAATACGTTACCATTTCTTCTTGTACATCTGGATTTTCAGAGGCATCCTCATAAATCTGCTTAAACTGTTTACTATTATCTATTCCAGCTACAGGATCAGCATAAGCGTCAAAAGTTTTGGAGGAGGGTACTCTTCCTTCACCTTTTGGTGTTTTACTTAGTATTTTACCTCCTGCATATCTGCTAAAATTTTCTGAGAATTTGTAATAATTTTCACTTGCTTCCAGAAAATTATCAATAGTTCGACCTTCTTCAACATTTAAGCCATTTATAAAAACATCATCTTGCTGTTTTATTAATTCATCTTTTAATGCGTTATACAAAGTTGCTGCTTGACGCCTTGCTTCCTTAGACTTTCCCGTTCTCATTATTTTACTAAAATGTGATAATGCAGAACCTATTTCTCGTAATGATAGTTCAGAAGGTATCTCCATAATTCCCTGTTCACTTTTTTCTAAATCCATTCTATTTAGTTCTTTATTTAATTTTAATGCCATAGTTTTTAATTCTTCTATATAAGCATCATGTCCAATCGTTTCTTCTCTTAATTTCTCATCTAACTCCTCAAAAAATTTGTCTTTTTCAGATATAAGCTCTCTTGAATAAACTGTGTCTCCATCTGGCTTTCTTCTTTTTGATGTCCATGTAAAACCATCTGTAATAAGTTCTTTTAGTTCTTGTTGTGACATTGAATCTATTACATCGACAGAGAGTTGGTCAAGAATTTTAATAAGGGTTCTAGGTTTTATCCCTTCTTGAAATATATCTCTCAATCCTCGTCTATAAGTAGGAGTTCCTTTTGCTTCCTGTAAAATTCTTGCAAAATTATTAACCTCAAAAGTTCTCTCAAAATTTACAGTATCATAAAGGTTTTTTGCTTTATTTCTAGCCGGTTCATATAATTTCTGTCTAAAAAACCTATCTTGGTTATTCAGAAGAAAAGTTGGAGACAATCTATTTTCAGTTATATCATCTCGAACTATCTCTAAGTTGTTACCATAGTTTTGATCCATGCTTTCAGGTACATTTCTTAAATTAGCTACTAAATCATTTCTATTTTGCATTTCCCTACCTGTTAAAGAGGAATTAATATTATCTAATACTTTATTAATATTTCCAGACGCCTGTTGTACACTTAGTTCTATACCTAGATTAGCTTCTGCTAACTCATTGACTAATTGTTTTAACGGTAATTCATCAGATGTTCCTTTGGCGTTATCTGCTGCTATTCTGATATCTTTCAAAAACAGTGCTGTTCCTTGCATCAGTTTTTCTTGCTCTTCTCGTAATTTATCTGCTGTACCTACTATTCTAGTCCCTTTAAGAACACCAAATTTTCTGAAAAACCCTTTTACTATATGCGCAGTACCTCCACCTGCTTCTGCTTGTATCATTTGTCTTCTAAGATTATCTAACATAGTTATATTTAATATTTGGTCAATATAGAGATCTAGCCGTACATCGTAGCGTTCATGTAGGTGGTTTGATATTTTTAGTAAAGCATCATATTGTTGTTGACCTACTTCAAATATTTCTCGTTTTGCTTGTGGAGTTAGATTTTTAAAGGATTCTAAAAAGAGTCCTACATCTGCTGAACCAAGTCGAGTATCTTCCATTTTATTTAATATGCTAGTAGCTTGGCTCTCTAAAGTACCGAGTTTTTCCATTTGTGCTACATCCTTGACCGAGACACCGTAATGATACAAAACCGATTTATACCTCCTTTTCATTGCTTTTTCAGATACTTGTTCTTCACCAAAACGGTCAACTACCCACTTACTATTTCGTAATCTTACATACCATGCATGTCCAAGATGTACTTTTCCACCTTTTTTAAGAGAATCTAGTGCAAATTTTGGACTAAGTAATAAACCACCTATTCCTGCCCCCATTGGAACAATTTCACTCCAAAAAGTAGATTCATCGTTTTTAAAAAATTCTTTTGCTACTCCCCATGCTGTTGCAAACTGAATAGCCTGTTGTGCTTCCGTAGCCATTTTTTCTTGGAAAGCATGTGGCAAATTCAATCTCATAGTTTCGGCAGTTGTCCGTTGTTTTCTAACACTTTGTTTTGATAATGTTCTTGCTAAATCGTAAGGCACATCTCTGCCCATTAAAAAATCAAATTGTTCCTGTTCCGTAAGTTTTTGCTTTTTACGTATATCTGTTAACTCGGCTATTGATTTTAAAACAGTAGTCATTCGTCCTTCGTCCATACCTTCCAAAAGTTTTTTTGCTTTTCTCAGTCCCCAACTGAATAACATAGGTGAAATCAGCATTTGTTCACCTACCATAGATATACCTTGTGCAACTGTATCCTTGTCTACTTCTTCTTTATTTACACCTGCCTTGTCCATAATACTATTAGTCAGCCATTTACTTATATCCTCTATACTTGCAAGAAACGGTTGAATTATACTCTCAAAATCGTTATCTGTTTTTTTCTGTGAAGCGTTAAATTTTTCTATAAGAGTTTTTTCATCTGACCAACGAGTAGGAAAATGATCCTCCATATTTGAAGCGATCATCCAATTGTACATCTGTTTAGCAAAGTCCTTTGTAAACTCATATCCGTATTTTCCTCCATAACCAAAAGCAACTGTAGCTAACCATGCTAGATTAGGAGGAAGAGTAGCTAAATTTGTTAACGTAGCTGCTCCTGCTTCTGTTCCTTCTTTCGTATAAGGCATACGAAGATCTCCTAATCTTCCTATCATTCCCGCAGCAGCTTTCTGCCCCCATCTGTATACAGGCATATTCTCTACAAAATCATCTGTACTCTTAGTTACAAAACGACCTGAAACACGTTTAAAATCACTCACTTCATCATCATCATCAGGTTCTACAAGATAAGTAATACCAGCAGGTAAAAAAGGATCATCATTTGCAGCTTCTGTGCTAGAATATACACCACCCTTTTCGCGGCTTAACTCTAGAAACTTAGCAACCTCTTCACGCGGATTATTAAAACCTTCATTTATTCTTTGTAGATACACTTCTTTTGCTTTACTGGGTGGCATATTGGGAACTTCAGCAAATGCCTCTTCATGTCTTCTTACCTGATATGTAAGAGAATCTCCAAGTGTATCATAGTCGCCGTTAGATACACCTGTTTGTGCATCTTCTACAATCTGTTTTGCTATTTCTTGTTTTTTTAATTCCAATTCTGTCATTTACCTTTATCCTTTAAGAATTAAAGCTATCTATACATATTTAGTATATTTCCATTAGTTTCTTCGCCAGATTTGTCTCTACTTCTTCTTTTAATCCTTGCATTATAAACTGCTGTAGATAATATAGATGACCTTAAAGTTAAAACATCAACATCTGCATCACTTATTTTTCGATTTTTTCCAAAATATCCTCTTGAAAAAGCTGTTTGCGCATTATTTCGCATACCTGTATATATCACTCTTTGAGCCGGTAAAGTTCCAAAAAAGCCAGAACTTAACGCTCTTTCTATATTTCGAAAATCCATATCTGATACTCCTCGTCCACCTGTACCGCCTTGGATCGTTTTAGCTTTAAGATAAATTGCTTGTATTTGTAAAGCAGCATATTGTCTTGCTAATTTTTCAAAGCCAACATTTCTTTCAAATACCTTTTTATTATCCTTAAAATATTTATCATATGCGTCAACAATTCTTTTCATATTCTTTGACGACTCTTCTGCATCATACTCACTATTTGGAACATCTGTTTTACCTAATTGTGTCATCATACCACCTTCATTAACCCAGTTAGAAAAGGTTTTAGGTTCATCCATCTTTCCTGTTTGGTATCCGGCTATATTTAGTGTACGATCAACAGGGCCTCTATACTTATCTAGTATCGATCCTACTGCTTCTGAGAAACCAACATATATATCCCTCCAACCTGTTAATTGTAACGCCTGTTTTGTCGGACTCATCCTTCTTACGTGCTTATCTAATTCTAAATTAAGATTTATTAGATCATCAGTTATATTAAGAAGATCTCTATTATCTTCTTCACTTCGTTGTGCTAATTTAACTCTAGCATCCATTGCTTTATTCTGCGCTACGGTAGCACGTTGTATTCGTAATCCTACTTTACGCACAGTAACTAACGGGTAAGTTAGACTAACCATATCATTAAATACTGTTACTCTATCACTAGCTGGCATATCCCCCGTAGCCATTTTTTCACCTAGTACACCTATTGTTACACCTTGACTAGATGTTACCTGATCTCCAGATATAAATCCGGCTGTCATACGTGCATGATCTCTAAATTCTTCTATATTAATAATGGAACCCATGTCTAACATTTGCCTAGCCATTGGTGTATCTAGTATATTTTGAGGGATATATTGTTGAATGTTATTAAGTCGTCTTCTAGTTAAACGTTTATCTAACGTTCCCGTAAATCGTCCTGTACTATCACCATTCTTCCTTTTGCCATTTACTCCGTTAGCTAACATCTTCCCTATGAGATTGTCACCAAAATCTTGCTCATTTACGGTCCAATTCTGAAAATATGCTGTAGCAGCCGAATCATGTTGATTTTTGTCTTGAAGAATCTGAGCAAGTCGTGCTATTGAAGGAAGAGAGTCAGGTACGGTATCTGATGGTATCCAGTTGTTATTTTTATCCATTTTGTCTACGGCAAATTTTGATGACATAACTAAATGCCCTGCTTTACTAACAATATGAGAAATAAGCTCTTTACTAGCTTCTGGATCAAAGTTTGGAGAGTTTAGAACTTTGGTTGCTATTTCTTCTGTTATGTGAAGATTTCCAAAACTAGCCGTTGCACCTGTTCCTAGATGCTCTGTTATATGCTCACCTGTAGGGGGAATACCTAAACTTTTTAAGAGTTTTATATATTTTGGTTGTGAGAATGGTCCGTAATTATTATCCTTCGCGGCCTCCTTTGTATCACTCTTCAATTCTTCTAGTAGTTTATCGTATTTGTGCTTTTCTTCTGCCCTGAAACTGATGTCTCTCTTTTTCCTCTTTTCAGCTAATATATCTGAATCTATTTTTGCTTTAGCTACACGTTCCTCTTCCTCTTGTTTTAAATACTGTTGTCCCATTCCTGTGAAAAAAACAGTTGGCATAAGTTTCATTGTACTACCTCCTGTTCTTCAGGTTCCATATCCATGAATCCTTGCTCTAAAGGTTGTGTTTCTCCTCGATCTTCATCCTCTACATCCTGTATTGCGCCAAAGAAATCTTCTAACTCTTCTTTAGCATGTTTTTGTTTAAGTTCATTATGTTTTTCAGGATTTTTAATTTCCATTAAGTTAAAAATATCACTAGGTGAAAGAGATCCTTTATGTTTTGCTGGAACATAGTTTGTAATTTTTGGTTTAATATTATTATCTAAGCCTTGTTTTATCATCCACATAATTAATACTGGTTTTATTAACATTGCAGTATCAGGCGTAATATGACCATCTTTAAATGCACCAAATGTAATAACATTAGCTATACTTTCTAACTCTACTCCTGCATCCATCATACTGATTAAATCGTCATACATATCCTCATCAAACTCAAGTGTATTAATTATTTTACCAAAAGCATCTTCCGTTCCGTTTGTTGTTGGCGGTGTGGAAAAAGGTTGGTCTGATAAATCCTTTGTTAAAGATTCGCCAGCCATTGCTCTATCAAATTGGTCAACTGTCATTATTATTTTCCTCTTATACTAAACCTCTACTCTGAGTATCTTGTTGTTGTATCATATAGGCATACACTTCTCTTAACTTTTCTGAATCTAAATCAGCAAACTTGAATGTAGCGTTCCTAAGAGCTTCTAACCTTGCATGACCTTCCTGCTGAACTTTAGAGGCCGCTACTTGTTGTGGCGTTATAAGATTTTTCAATAACAGATCTGCTGGTGCAGTAGGGGAGGCAAATGCTTGACTCGAAGATCCTCCCTTTGGTGGTGAACCTAAGCCCACTGATTTCATTCCTGCATCAAGGGCTGTATCTAGCACTGTTCCTATAACTGAGGAAGTAGCCTTTTCTCCTGCGTATTTTGTTATTGTACCAAATATATCCATATTATTCTCTCCTACGGAAGTATCTCACTAAAATCAAATTTATCAAGAAAACTTAAACCAAATCGTCCTAATGTATCATTAAACCTAACATCCTGATTTACATCTATTGCTTGTAATTGTTGATTAAATTGAAGTGCAGCAATAGCAAGAGCATGTGCGCGACCTTCGTCATTTTCAAATGCAGTATTAGCCCATAATGCTTCATCACGATATTGT
>VTLG01006886.1_pt1 | contig 27309 bp, 47 predicted proteins | sample 4694571 | NCBI WGS metagenome assembly VTLG01 (sample SAMN12604809, study PRJNA352737) | marine metagenome | biome: ENVO:00000447; feature: ENVO:00000209|ENVO:00000569|ENVO:01000036; material: ENVO:00002151; isolation source: viral sequences binned using virsorter ...
TATCTTTGCTATGATGATGTTTATGCTTACAAGAGAAGTTTTTATTGCCACAATTATTTTAGGTATGCCTTTGTTGTTTGGAATTACCCAAGGGCTAGTTCCTTTGTGGTTTGGGTTTGTTTGGCTACTTAGTGTAATAGGTGTGATTAGTGGAAAATCATATTTTAGAGGAATATAATGTCAAGTAAAGATATCTTTATATATTGGGTGTTCCCTCTAATAATAGGTTCAACAGCAGGATTATTAACCTGCCAAATAGTTGTAAATAAGATATTAGGAGCAATAAATTGAAAGAAGCTTTAAGTAAAATAAAATATATATTCCCTGCTGAAAAGATGCAGTCTAACATAGCTATATTTTTTAGCATATTTGCCTTATTTTTTGCAGTAGGAAGTTCAAACGTACCCTGCCTAAATGCAGACACTTGTTCAGTAGGAAGTGATGAAGTGTTTAGTGGCACAGTTACAATTCAGAACAATACTAACTATGGGGTTAAGCTAACAGGAAACCCCACAGCAAACAGAACAATTACATTTCCTGATGCAGATGGTACTGTTAAACTAGCAGGTGCAACACTTACAGCAGACAAAATGTTAGCAAGTGATACTAATGGAGAAGTTGCTGTTACAGACAAATACCCATTTACACTTGGGACAGCAGGACAGTTTTTAAAAGTAGCTAGTACAGGACTAACTATGGATTTCTTAACAATTGGAGGGCTAGATAGCTTAACTGCAAATGCTCCATATTTATCAGTTAATTCATCAGGAGCAATAGATAGTTCAGCAACGCTTACAGCAAGTACCCCTCTTAAGTCTAACGCACAGGGACAAATAACAGCTAGTGATTTAGACCCTACTACTGATATAGCAGTAGGTTCTGCAACAGCAGGACAAATATTACAAGTAGGCACAAGTAGTGCTTTAGAATGGGCTGACCCTTCAGGTGGTGGAGGTTCATTCCAAGCTACAGCTTCACAAAATGTAGTTGCAGGAGCAGTAGGGCTTGAATCTAATGGGCAAGTTAGAAATGTTACAACGCTTCAAAATGGAGTTTCTCCTCTTGGTTTAGGCACACTAACAGAAAGCACAAGTGGTCAAGGTACTAAGATGCACTCACAAAAAGGATTATATAATTCAAATGCTGATGCTATGGTTTATGTTTATAGAGAATTTGATACAAACCAAACCCCAAATTGTGATACTCATTTATACGTTGATGTAGTTCAAGAAAACAATGGTTCTTTACAAAAGTGGGGTAGACAATGTTTATCAAATCAATGGTCAAATCATACAGCAACTCAACCTTCAGCATTTGAATCAAGTGGCAATTATAATGCTGATGATATTTTGAGATTTGCAAGATATGGTTCAACCTATGATGAATCAATAGATAACTATGTAATAATTTATTACGCAGGTAATGGAAATTCAGGACAGCTTTATACTGTTCCTTTTTCAATAGATTCATCTACAAGCACAATAACAGTTGGAACTGAAACCTTATTAATTGATAGGCATTTGTGTTACCAAAATCAACAATGTACAACTACACCAACCACAACAAATTATGTTGGGAACAACCTACCTATGATATGGGATAACAACCAAAGTTTTATGGTTGCTTTCTATAACATGGTAAATAGTAATAGTTGGTATCAAGGGTATAGTGGAAACAAATCATTTACTTGTACAGGATTTGGAGGTGCAGGTGCATCATGTTCTCCTTATGCAAATTGGGAAAACCATAATTGGTTGTCAGGAACTTGGACACAATATACACAAATAATGTACCCTCAAATGTTTTATGATACAACAGCACAAATTTTTGTAGCAATAATAGGTTGGAGTAATCAAAATCAAGATTGTAGGGCTCACAGTTTTAGTTATAACCAAACAGGAGGAATAAGCCCCCATAATTCTAATACGATAATAAGCACAAGTGGTTATACAGAAAGTAATGGCGACCCATCTCAAAATATTACTACTTATAGTCTGTATTGTAACCCTGATTACCAAATGACTGCTCCTGCTTATGATTCAGTAAATGATTTATATTTAGTTTCTATGCAAAGTGATGCTTCATATCAATCATATTGGGATTATAATATGAATTACTTTTTTATAACAGCAGACAGAACAGTTCCAACTGCTAGTCCTGTGGTTGTGGCAAAGTACGATTTACAAAATAGACTTGCTGACCTTACAGGAGTTACCCAAGGTTCTTTTTGTCAAAATGTTACAAATGAAAAGTGTATGGGACACGCATACCAAATAGAACAAAGTAATTGGGAGTTTGAGCCATCTACTTCTAAGTTTAGTATTTTTAGCCTTCCATTATTAGACAACAACACTTGTCCAACTGAAGTTGCTTCTTCAACCTGTTCCAAAGTCTTAGAATTTCAAATGGACAACACTACCAATACTATAGATATTTCTACCATAAAGGAGTATGAATATTTTGATGGAAGTAATTATTACAATTTCGACGCTGACGAACCTCAATTTTTTTGGAAAGATGCACAAGGAACTTTTTTTTCTGCACAAGCATTTTCTCATCTTCAACAAGGAGCAACACAGGGAATGTATAGTGCTTCTGCATTTGTAATTCCTGATAATATTGCAGATTGGATTGGACACATAACGCAACCTGCAAATTCAGGGTCACAAGTAACTGTGCTTTCAGTTGGAGCAGTTCTTGATGGCTTATCAGGGCTAACTATAGGAACAGAATATTATGTTAAAGCAGATGGCACATTAGGTACATCAGGAACTTATAAGGTTGGTAGAGCAATAGCTACAGATAAAATTTATATTACAAACGCAAGATAAAATGGCAACATTATTGCCTAGTTGTTATATAAGATTTAGAAAGTTAAATAATGGCATCATTAGAAGAACAAGAAAGAGAACTAGAAAGAAGACAGTCTCGCTTAACTCCTAAGAAGAAGTCTTTAGCTGAACAAGAAAGAGAACTAGAAGCTAAACAGACTAGACTAACTCCTAGGTACAAAACTAGAGTAGATGCTTCGTTAGAAGTGCCCACAACTGTTTATAGTGCTCCTCGTTCTACAACACTAAAGTCTGTAGCACCTGTAAAACCACAAACCCCTAGTAAGCCTACTTCACAAAATCTTTTAATAAAAGCATTGTCGTATCTAGGTAGAACCCCTGATAGTAAAGTTGGAAGAACACCTTTACCTGCAAATAGGTTTGGAGGTGCTATGAGTGTTCCTGTACCTACCAAACTAAAACCTTTTTTGGGAGATAGTATAGACCCAACTATAGGGACATTAATGGAAGTAACAGGAATCCCCTATTTAGCAAGAGAACTAAGTAAAATCCCTAATGTAAAAGATTTAAAAGATGCTAGTTGGGTAGATATTACACTAGATTATGGTAGAGGTGCTGTAGCAGTCTCTCCTCCATTACTTGGGTTTACAATAGCATCTGATATAAAAGGGCAAAGCAAAATTAATCTTTCCCCTACAAAAACAGACGCAGAAAGAAAATCACTTCCATTTGGAGATATTTTATTTAGGTCTAAAGAAACAATGGAGTATTTAGAAAACAAGCCAATTACAGATACTTCTGCACAAACAGTTGTGTCTCGTATAGGTGCAGGGTTTAGACCTATAGATGCTTTACTTACAGGCATGATAGCAGGTTCTATTATAAAGGGAGTAGGTAAAGTTTCAGCAAAAACTGTTGCAAGACCATTAGTATTGAAGGCACAAGAAAAAAAGGGTGTAAAAGAAGCAGAAGCCTATCTAAAAAAATATCAAGACTTAAAAGAAGAAATAGCAAAAGATAAACTTACTATTGCTATTGCTAACAAAAATCCTGACACACCAAATGTAAGTGGTATAAAAATGAAAGATGAGCACTTTGAGTTTCTTGCAATTAAAGAAAACAGAGATGCAGTAGATGATTTAGTTAAACAAAGGCTAAAAGAAACAGACTTAGACCCAAGGTTTCAAGACAGTCTTCGGCTAGGGCTAAGTGAAGAAGATTGGCTTAAAAGCTTTGCCCCTACAGATTATTCAAGGTTAAAGTTTGGTAAAGAAAACTTAGACCCTAAAGACGTTGCTTTCTATAACAAAAAGGAAAAAGAACTAGCTAAAAACATAGAAGATACAAAAAAATACGAAGTAACAAAACAAGAAGTTTATGATTATGAAAAAACCCCTGATTTTATAAAGAGACAAGAAAAAAAACGATTAGCTGAAGAAAAGTCTTTAGCTAAAGAAAAAGCAGATGCAGTAAAAGAAGCAGAAAGCTTTGACAAGGCAGATTTTTTAGAAAAGGATAGGCTAAAGGCAAAAGAAACCCAAGATTATATTAAAGCACAAAAAGAACTAAACGAATTAATAGAAACTCAAAAGAAGGCTAAAGCAAAGCGAGAAGCTTCAAGAAAAAAAGATGAAACCGATACTGCTAAACAAAACAGAATTAAGAAATTGGAAGAAGCAGATGCTAAAGAACGAGCAGATGCAGAAAACTTAGCTAAAAAGAAAAAAGATGATTATGAAACATATTTATTAAAACAATTAGCAGAAGCACAAAAAAACAAAAACCCTGTTGCTTTAGCATATTGGAAAAAAAGACTAGATGAAGAAAAGGCAATAGAAAAAACTGATGATTTTCTTACAAAGGTAGAAAAAAACATAGAAGATGATGGAAAGTTTGGTGGAGAAAACAAAATAGGCACAAGACCTGATAAAGACCCTTTACCTAAAAGAGATACAGGGGATAAAGGAACTGAAGTTAAGTTTGATGAAAGTAAGTCTTCTGCCCCAACAAAAGAAAAGCCCCCTGCTACAGGAGAAAGTAAAGATGTATCTTTTTATACCAAAAAGATAGACGACAAAACCTACAATGAACTTTTAGCTGACCCTACAGCATTAAAGGTAAAAGATATAGTTAAACAAGCATTTACTTCTGCATCAGAATATTATGGGACAACTACATCTAAAGAAGACTTTAAGGCTTGGCAGTCTCCTGATGGAAAACTAGGGATTTCTTATGAAAGTGGAGATTCCCCATCATTTGAAGTTATATTAGCTACAGGAAACGAACTAACCTTAGTTCCTCTACCTAAAGTAACTACAGACCCCAAGAATCCTTATAACCCTTGGGTTGAAATAGCCAAACCAAAAGAAACAGAAGTTGTAGTACCTAAAACAACTACTGACAAAAAAACAAAAAAAGCTAAATCTCCTCAAAGAAAAGACACATCAATTAAAATCCCTGATGAAGTAGCTGTTTCAAGTGGAAAGGTTGTAGGAGACAAGATTGTTGTAGAAATTCCTAAAAGAAGCAGAATGTCTGCTTTGATAACCACAGATACACCTGATGTTACAAGGTCTAGGGTTAAAATCCGAGAGGAAGAAAAGATTGAAGACCCTGAAAGGGCAAAAGCAAAAAGCCCCAAAGAAGAACCTGAAAAAATGAAAGTAGAAGAAGGAAAACCTACTGATGATAAGAAAAAAGGTAAGGTTATAAAAGACGAAGGTAAATCTAAACCAAAAGTAAGATTACCTAACAGAAAAAAGATAAAAGACATAAAATTAGAAAAACCCAATCAATATGGATACCTATTTACTTGGCAACAAGGCAACCAATACCCTGTTGCAAACCTTCTAACAAACAAAGTTAAGTATACAAGGGTTAGACCTAGAAACCTCCCTATGGGAAACACAGTAGCAGAAACTTTTACTGTGCTTAAGTCTAGTAATGTTAAACCCCAAGTAAGAAGATTAGATATTGGAAAGTTCTTTGCAAACATTTCAAGAGGTGGAGTGCAATTTGAACTTAAAAGAAAAATAAGAAATAATAATAATATAAGAAGCAGGAGATAAAATGGCAGACCCAAGAAAACAAAGCTATACACCTAGATTTATGAGTTCAAACAGAGGGGGTTCTAGGGCAGATAGTATTTTGAGAAGCAGAAGGCAATCGCAAGACAACCTACAAGATAACCTAGAAGAACAAGAAAGAGAACTAGAAAGAAGACAGTCGAGCCCTATTCCACAATCATCACTTGCACCTAAACCAAGTGATTATTTAAGGGCACAAGAAGTTATAGAACAAAAATTGAAAGCAGACGAGGAAGCTAGGGCTAAAGCACTAGAAGACCAAAGGGCTAAACAAGAAGCATTTAGGTATGTAACTGATTCAGACCTTCAGCAAGAAGAATCAAGAAATCAGGGAAACCCAATGATAAACTTCAGCAATGTAAACCCTTCAAAAGCCCCCCTATTCAAAGAGTTTGAAGAAAAGTCAGCAAGTGCCCCTCGTAGACCAAAACCTGCTACCCCACAAGATTCACAAGAATTAGAGTTAAACGAAAGAAAGTATGGAATAGGCTCTATGTCTTTATTAAAAGATGAAGATATACAAAGACAAGATGATGATATAAAACAAGCCCAAGAAGAAGAAAAAGCTAAAGCTAAAGATATAGCTGAAAAATACAAAGCTATAGAAGACGACCCTGTTTCTCAACTAAAAACAAAAGAAGGAATGATTGACCCTGTAGACAAAGGTAAGGGCTATACAGTTAAAGATGGAAAAATGGTTAAAGACAAATCATACATAGCCCCTGAAAGAGCATCAGACCCCCTTGCAGACGAAGAACGTTATGGAGATGCAGGATACAATGTTTCAAGTGATTATGCTAGACAACTTGGCATGAACGCAAGTACAGATGTTTTTACAGTAGAAAAAGGTTCTAAAGCCGAAAGCTTAGTTAATTGGGCAGGAAACAAAGCAAAGTACAAAGAAGTTTTTAAAAACGAAAAAGATAAACTAGATTCTCTTATTGAAGAAGAAGAAAAATTATTACAAGAAACAGGTGGTGCAGGAGCCCCTACAAAAACTATTTTTGCAGGTGGTTCCCCTGATGCAGACCTTATTTCAGAAAAAGATGCTAAAAAAATAGCAACAGTAGAGGGATATCAGAAGTTAAAAACATCTAATGAAACATTTAATACTGATGGTAGGGCTAGCGACCCTTTTGCAGAAGTAGGTGGTGGATATTATAACCCAAAAGTAGACCCTAAAGACAAAAGCGTAGATAATGTAACTCCTTCTGAAGCTGATGCTATTCCTATGACATGGGTAGACAAAAATGGATTTACAAGATTATCAAGTGATGCCTTGGTATCAGCATTAGAGACTTCAAATGCTTATGTTATTAAAAGCCAAAGTGAAATAGACAAAAGACAAGCAGATTGGGAAAAAGATGCCCTTCAAGGGCAAACAGCTAAATTACCTCCTATGATGAACGAACCTCTTTTGGCAAGAATAAGAGAACAATTTAGCCTTCCTGATTCAGAGGGTCTTAAGACAAAAAACTATGGATTAACTGATAAAGAGTACAAGGAAGCTGTTAGATTAAATTATGTAACTCCATGGACACCAAAAACTTATGATAATGTTGTTAAAAACAAAGAGACTATAACAGAAACAACAACTGTAAAAAGCAACCCTGAAAACCAAGAAGTTGAAGTACAGACACAGTTAGGAACTGCTATGTCTAAAGCTATAAACGATAATACAACTGCAACCCTTTCTTCAAGTTCATATACCCTCCCTAAAGAAGACATAACAGGGGGCTACCAAGGTTTAGAACTTGACAATAGTGCCAAAATCCCTGTAACAGAAGCTAATAAGGTTATTGACGAAATAAACAAAGAAGATGTAAAACAAATTGCTTTTAACATAATAGACAAAGAAGGACACAACACTAAGCTTTCCCCTAATGACTTTGACAACATAGTAATAGACAAAGATGGTAACCCAAAACCTGTACAAGAATGGTCTTTTTCAAATTGGGACACAAGTAAAAGCAAAAGCGTAAAAAAGGGAGAATATCCTAAAGTGTTAGTTTATAAAGCCGATAACAACACTTGGGCTAAAGTAAACATGGAAACAGGTGTAGTTAACACAGTAAGAACCAAAGATGGAGAAAACCCTCCTAAAAAATGGAAAGTTCCTGTTAGTGCAATTACACTAGCGAAACAAAACACCCCTCCTCACCCTAACTTACCTAAAGGTTTTATTGTTTTGGAAACACAGAAAAAACAACCTAAAAACAAAAAATTCAACGTAAGAGGAAAAGAAGGTGCAAGGGGTTATACTGTAGGAGTAACAAAAGGTCAAGTTAAGTTTAGAACAAGGGGAATAGCAAAATAATGTTTGGAAAGTGGAAAGCTAAATTTTTTAGCAACAAGAAAGAATCTAAAAAGAACAAATCCAAAAAAGAAGGGCAACAAGACTTTTTTGAAGACTTTGATGAAGCTAAAGAAAAGACACAGTCTTCTTCAAAATTTGGGTTTGCTGAAGGAACTTCTTTTGCAAAGAAAAAGATAAAAGAAGAAAAAGCTGAAGAAAAAAAAGCTAAGAAAGAAAAAGAGTTTGAAGAAAAAAAAGAAGCAGATGCTTTTGTTAAAAAGACCTTTAGGGCAGGTGCAGATGTAGAGGTATTAAAACCCAAAGTTGATAAATACCCTGAAATTATTTCTATAAGAGTTCCTAACCCTTCTTTAGCTAAATATATAAAAGTAAACCTAGGAACATCAGAAATATCTCTTACACAAGACACCCCAAAAGGAATAGCAAAAGGTAAAGACATTGGAATAACAGCAGATTCTAATGTAAAGCCAAAACTTACAGACATAAAGGTTTTAGGCTCAAAAATTGTTGTTAGAGACGATGGAAAAGTTGTTTATGACAAAAAGCCTATCAAGAAAAGGAAAAAGGGCTCTTTATCTACAGCGTTCAAGCTAACAGAAAGAAAAACAAGAGGGCTAAGAGGTTATGGGGCAAAATTAAAGAGAAAAGCATCAAGGGGATTAAATATAGAGTTTTAATATGAGAATTAGAGACATAATCTACATATACGCATATACCAAGCTTCTTAGAGGGGTGTTCAATGCCCCAAGGTAAGGGAACCTATGGAAATCAAAAAGGAAGACCCTCTAAAAAGAAGCAAAAACCTCTTAAAGAGATAAAAGTGCCTTCTGTAGTTGCATGGAGAAATCCTAACAACTATACTATCTTAGATTTGCAATCAGGGGATATATTGTTTACCAAGGAAAAACCTGAAGGTGTAAAAGAAGGCAAAGGCATAAAGAATACTATGACTGTTTTAGACACTTCTAACAAACTTCCTGCTATAAAGTCCTTTACGAGTGGTAAGAACACCTTTAAAATATCTTCTAAGGGGCTTACAGTCCATCTTAGGGCTAAAAGACCTAGTAACTATAGATACCTACGCTTAAACAACAGGAATCTAATCAAAAGAAGGTAGTATGAGAGAAAACAGCAACCTAGGGATTATATTAGGGTTTTTATTAGTGTTAGCAACCATATTTTATTACCTCAATGGTAAAACACTATTTTCATAAGTACTAAAGTACTCAATTTCAGATTTTTTTTCAAAAAAGTCAAACAGCCATAGAAAAACCTATTGACACGATTTCGGAATTTTCAGTAGCATTGGAACTAATTTACTTTTCTTTTACCCTTTTCTTTTTTTGTTTTTTCAGAAATTTGTTCGGTAACGTTTCACAGCTTTCTTGTTCACTATACAGTACATTATTACAGACAACTAAGACATTATACTTAAACAAAGGGAATATTAAATAATAACCTATATCTACCTATCTACCCTTGTAATACCTTCAATAATAGCTATAATATACATATCCTTTCTAGCGAATAGATTGGGTTAGAAGGTTTTTGTTCACTTTCAAGGTTTTCATATAACCTCCTAATTAAATTAGTTGTAACAAGCATAACTTTTTTCATTTTACTTCTAACCCAACTATTCATTCCAAACTAAACCATAAAATTCTTAATTTTAGTTTTGAAAATAATCCTATACAAAATCACGCAATTCCTGTACCCTACCCTATTTAGAATTTTATAAAGCTAACTAGCTAAAATTCTCGTAAAAGCGTCATTTTTGAGTTCAAAAAACGTCATTTTAACCATTAAAAACAAACATAAAAAAACGATTTTTAAAAATTCTAAAAATCAAAAAAAATTTATCCTGAATAAAAAACCATTAAAACCAGTTAAAAAAAAGTGATATTTTTATTAATAAATTTGAAGAAAAAAAAAATTAAAATTTTTGAAAAATGACCCATTAAAAAAAAATTAAAAAAAATTAAAATTTTCAAAAAAAATGAAAAATTCTAAAAATCAAAAAAAGGGCTAAAAATCAAAATCCGAATATACCCCCTATTAATGGGCTTAAATGACGCTTTCAGGGGCTCCAAGCTATAAAAAGGGCTTTCCTCCCCTCTGCGTGTCGGTTGCGTGTCTCGTGGTGGGTAGGCACCCCTTAATTAAAGACCTATTTTAATATTTTTAATATTTAAGCCCTAAGTATAAATAAAAGTACTTAAGTACCTAATTTTATACTCAAATTATAAAATTGATTGAAAAAACCCTTGACAATATGTGCAAAGCTTTAGTAAGGTACTTATATCAAGACTTTCAAAAGGTGTTTGAAGGGATTGAAAAGAACATTGAAAACAGAATATAAAGGAGGTTGAAAGGTGGCTTTAAATGACACTTTAGAGGTTATAAACAATAAGTTATATATAACCCATGAAGTAACAATAAACGACATAACAATAAATCTACTCGAAGAAGTAGAGGATTAAGGAAAAATTAAAATGAAAAACGACACATTAATAAAAAACTTTCTAGAGGGTAAAGAATACGAAAGTAACAACAGCTTAACTAATAGAGATGGTAAGCTATATAGTTATAATTTAGTAATTGCCGATAGAAACAAAAAAGAAATTTACAAAGTCAGTTACTCGAAAACTACGAGCACACATATTAATAAGGTAATATATTGGGCTACAGTTCTAACAAGTGTCTTGTTAGAAGGTTACACAGTTATTGAGCAATAAAACGAAAGGAAAAATTAAAATGAGTAAATATAAAATAATAATTCATTCTGACAATTACGAGGAAATAGAAATGTTTGAAGACTTGATGACAATGGGATTAAACACAGTAGCACCTTACAGGAATTTTAAAAACATTACTATAGCTAATAATTTGAGGGGATATTGGGCATAATTACAACTGAATAGGGAAGGATAAATTAAAACAATAGCCCCTCATTTAGAGGGGCTACAGAAAAGGAAAAAACTAAAAATGAAAACTCATAAATTAAAAGTAAGAATAATAGACTTAAAAGAAATAGAAATAGAAGCAAACGACAGAAGGGAAGCTATACACAAGCTTTACGCAATGCACAGCAGAGATGTAGCTAAACTCGTAGGGAAAAAAGAGGATAGCTTCACAGGGTGGCAAGTAATAGAATAAGGAACATTAAAAAAAACAACAGCCCCTCTAAATGAGGGGCTACAGAAAAGGAAAAAATTAAAAATGAAAACAATAACAGCACAATTAAATAGACAACAAATGGAGGAGCAATTAAAAATTTGGCAAAAGTCCCATTCATCATATCTTTATAAGGAAGATTGGAACGAAGAAGATTATAATACCATGTGGGATATTTTGGCAAAAGGTAAAGAAGATTTTGACCCTAAAAAAATTGCTAATGATTGGTACAGATTTGAATTATCTTTTGGTAGGAATAGATTTAAAAACGTTGACGATTATTTTTGTTCAGGGGCTGAAGGTGTCGGCTTTGGATATATAACCAATAAAAAAGAATTGATTGAAGAATTTGGAAAGCAAAATATTTTTGAGGTCAAGGATAGCATGAGTATATTAATTAGATTAACTGATTATAGCGATTATTACCTAACCGAAAACAGACCTGAAGATTGGGATTAATAGAAAGGAAAAATTACAACTGAATAGGGAAGGATAAATTAAAACAATAGCCCCTGATATTTCAGGGGCAATAGAAAAGGAAAAAATTAAAAATGAAATTAACAATGGCAGATATAAGAAGAAATAATAAAGAAGCTGGATATCATTTCTTTGATAAAGATACCATGAGGTTTTTTAACAGCAGAATTGAAACAGGATTATATAAAGATAATACCTTTATAACCTCAGAACGATACGATTATAACTACCCTAGAGAGTACACAATTAGAAGGGCTGTAGATGGTGGGATAAAGATTGAAACAATAGGGGAGTTTAGACAATTTGAAACCCTAGAAGACGCAAAAATTGGAAGAAAAAATTATGAAGTTTATGGCTCAATAAATTAAAACAATAGCCCCTCATTTAGAGGGGCTACAGAAAAGGAAAAATTAAAATGAGTAATAATAAAGTTTTAGAAAAATTCACACTATATGAAAATGCAAAGGGGAATAATTTACATTCTTATAATGGAAAATTATATAGCTATGGTTTATTAATAGCTTTTTATCATGGAGATTATCTTAATATTTTAGATTATGACATTAACACCATAGAACATTTATCAGGATATAGACGTTCAAAAACTAGGGAACATATAAGGAAATTAATTAGATTGTGCCAATATATAGAAAAAAATTATGAGAATATAAACTATAAAATTAAAAATCAAATTATATTAAAAGGATTTATTTCTTTAAAAGAAAATTGGAAGGAAAAAGAAATAATAGATGCTACAGCATTCAACTAGACTAGAAAGGAAAAATTACAACTAAATAGGGAAGGATAAATTAAAACAATAGCCCCTGATATTTCAGGGGCAATAGAAAGGAAAAACAAAAATGAAAAATTTGAGTAATGTTTCAAAAATTATATTTGATAGTGAATACTTAGAAGATAAAGGGATTGGCTCTCTATCAGACTTTGTAGACAGAGTAAAAGAAATACATGCATACAACTTAGAACAATATTCAGACGAAAAACCTACGTTAGAGGGGTCTTACAGAGAATTACTAATAGACATAGTAGAGGAGATAAACAATGAAATATAGATTAGACAAAAATCTAAAACCTTCTAAGTGGTATGCAGTTTATAACCAAGCTAGATTTCATAATGACTATTTAGATGATTTAGAAACTGCCATTGAGGAAAGCGAGAGTTTATCAAAAGAAAGAAAACATCAAATGATAATGGTTTTATATAACAATTTTTATGATGACACTTATAAGTCTCATGAGAATATTAAAATTAAATAGAAGAAAGGAAAAATAAAAATGAAAAACACACAAAATAAAAAAGAATTAAATTGGAATGGACTAACAGATGATGAGCAAACATTTATAGAAAGAATGATTAATCAAGATGTCTTAACCTTATGTAATGAATTAGTTAGCAAAGGTTTTGAAGGGGCAATTGATGGGGAGTATTTGGAGTTTGAAAATTCATACTATGAAGAAAACGAAGAAGAAGGAATTGAAGAAGGAACACCAAAAGAAATGATGCAATTTTTTATTGTTTCAGATTGGTTGGCAAACGAGTTAAGAGAAATCAAAGCATGTGTAACATCTTTTTTAGATTTTGAAATTTGGGGTCGTTGTGAATATGGACAATCCTTAGATATGGATTATGACCTAAAAAGAGTAGTAAGAAATTTTTTGAAGGATTAATAGAAAGGGGCAAGATATGAGTAAAGAAAAAGTTTATTATTGGAGTGATGTTCTTAATTTTGTTGATGTTTGTTATAGCTGTACAGGGCAAAATATTATAGAGGTAGATACTAAAGGTTATGACCCTAAAGGAAACTATCTTATGTGTGCAGACTGTGAAAGCATAGACGTTGGGAGTGTTCCCCCTGAAGAAGTTATATAAAAATAAAGAAAGGAAAAAATTAAAATGGTTAAGTTTGCAGATGATTTATACTACTGTGAGTGGTGTGATATTGTTACAAATATAGTAGCAGATAAGAGAGTAGAATTTATGGGGTCTGATTATAATGCTTGTAGTATTTGTAATGAAATACATGGATTTGATACCCTAGAATACTTAGAGGAGGTAGGGAGAATATGACAATGCAATTAGAGGGGCTAGACAGTAACCTTAAGGCAATTTACCACAGAAATCAATTTAGAAGGTTCTTAAAAGCTAAATGCGAGTTAATAAATACAAATCAAAATAAGAGGTTGTGTACAGGTTGTGAAAAGATTTTTTTTCAAGCATATCTGTATAGAGGAAAATATTACTGTAAAGAAGTTTGCAGTAAATACGAAGAAATACCTATGTAGCGAGATGGGGCTTGACAGGTATGTTAGTATATAAATATAGGTTGTGAAGGGCAACCTGAAAGGATAAAAAGAAAGGAGGGTAAAAATGGAATATGGGAAGTTACTAGACATTAAAGATGTCTGCAAACATCTAAACGTTTCAGAAAGAGTTATAAGGAAAGAAATTAATATGTTTCCTGATAAGTTCCCTTTTGTAACACAAATAGGACAAAAACTTATAGTGCATGAAAGTGTTTATAAAAGATGGACAAAACTTGGTTCATGTTTATTAAAAGTAAGAATAATAGACAATTAAAAAATTAAATAGTAGAAAGGAAAAATTAAAATGAGCAAAGAAAAAAAACTAAAGGGCTTTAATGTTGCTGTTGAAAAATTAATGATAGTAGATTTATATATTGAAGCAGAAAACGAAGAAGAAGCAATAGAAAAGATTAAAGAAATGGGCGTTTACGAATTAGGAGAATGTATTTCTAACAGCCCTGAAGAAATGGTTGATGATGGAAGAATTGATATTGTATACATTGAAGAAGACTAGAAAGGAAAAATTACAACTAAATAGGGAAGGATAAATTGAAACAATAGCCCCTCTAAATGAGGGGCAATAGAAAAGGATTAATAAAATGAAAACAAAAATTATACAGATAGGATATACCCCTGTAGATAGTGGGCAGATAATGTTGGTAGACCCTTGTTATGCTTTGGAGTCTCCTGAAGAAAAAATAAAAGGTTATAAAGAGTTTGTAGATGATAACGAAGCAAAAGGGCTTTATGATAAATATAAAAATGGATTTGCTGTAGATTTAGAAAAAGGGAGACCTGATTTTGAACATGGGGTTGTCGTAACAGGATTTGGGGGAGATGGCATCTACCCTGTAACTGTAGAAATGGTTGATGATAAAAACAGTTCTGTTTATGGATTAACAAAATCTGTAACCATAACTTTTATAGAAGATAGGGAGGTGTAAAATGGAAGAATTAAATTACACTTGGCTTTTATCATGGGTTCCTCTTGTTGTGGTAATTTTATCATTAGGAGTTGCGTTCAAAATAGCTTACAAGCAACTTGATAAGATAAGGACAAATGGGTACCCTGATAACGTTCACGAGAAAGGTGCAGACATAGAAACAGATGTCCACAGGGCTATTAGTTTCTTGCAAAACAAAAAAGATGGTAGGGCTACAAGAACAGCTATTGTTAGAGGGGCTGTTGGGTTTACTAAACACTCAAAAAAGAAAATGGATTATTTGGAAAACCATTTACTAGGAGTTGGATTGATTAGTGTAATAGAAACAACTAACAAAAAAGATTTTCCCTTGCAGAATAAAATTGAATGGCAGTTAAATTCTTTTGTTCCTGAAGAAAAACAAGACAACTCTAACGAGGTGTTAGAGTTAACCTCATCTTTGGAAAAGAGTGTATTGATTTTAGAAGAACAAAACAAAAAAAACAATGAGTACTTTGCAGAACTTAGTGTTGAGTTTGAGGAAAAAGATAAAAGAATAGCATTTTTAGAAAAAGAATTAAGAGAAGCTAGGGAAGAAAAGTCAGAACCCCTAAAAGACATTCCTATTAAAGGGCATGTAGAAAGTGATTTAGAGTACGCAGAAAGGGTTTCTAAACTAACAGAAGAAGAAGGACAGCTTTTAGAAGAAGATTACAATGATAAAGGGACATTATCAGGAGAACCTTATTATGCAAAGCTAGAGATTGTTAATAAGATTCACAATGGAAAAGGGTTGCACCTCCCTAATAAAACTTTTTATGAAACACCTGAAGGGGCAATGGTTGATAGTTCTTGTTGTATGTGCCAAAAGCAAACTACTTGGACAAGGTATGGGCAAAGTTCTCACAACAGAGACCAAGAAGTAACTGAATGGTATGGAAGCCCCACAGAGTATTGCTCTATGGATTGTTGGAGAAAAGATTTGTTCTTTACACGAATACATTATATTTCTCCAGTTAAAGCAGACATAAACAGAAAGATATTAGGAGATGTTGTTCTAGGTATAGCAAAGACAACTAATGACAAGACAACTATTAAGATGTCTAAAACTGATATTTGGAAACTAAGAAGACCAAAGAAGCTGAAGCAGAAGGTTGGAAATGGTAACCCTCGTTTGTTTTGGCAATGGGGCTTAGAAGAAGCTTATGATGATAAAGGCAACTATGATAAATATGTAGTTTATAACTAGAAAGAAAGGATTAATACATGAGCACAGATTTGGTTTATTTTATAGCAGGACTTTTGACGATACCTGCTGTAGTATTTGGACATGAGTATTATAAAAGATACAGGGAAACCCAAGCAGAAAAAGAAAAGAAAAACAAGAAAGGATAGATTGTCTACGTTTAGGCAGTCTTCAGCAAGGACATACGAGATGTTTTATGATGTGGACAGGAAAACAATAAAAGTAAGGCGAGAGGATTTTGAGTTTTATATAAAGGGGATAAAGGCAAAAGCGTTTACCCCCTTTGCTTGGGACAACGAAAAGGCAAGGGCATATACAGGGCTTTCCCCTGACCAACTAATGTTTATAAAAGTAAACTTTAGAGAATTGGCAAGAGAGTATAACTTTGATATGGCTAGTCAAGAGTTCAAATCTATTGACAAAAAGGAAACAAAATAATAATATAATTAATAGAAAGGAGAAAGAAAGAATGGAAATTATAGCAATAACGTTTGGAGTGTTTGGGGTAGGGTTTTGGCTAGGAGTTTTGGTGCAGAGATTAGCATTTAAAGACAACAGTAAAAGCTATTCAGCAAACCAAGAAAAAATAAAAGAAAGGAAAAAATAGATGTCAAACAAAAAATATCTTTTTGATTTAGACACTATTCATACTTGTATATTATTAAACGCTTATCAAGTGATAGTCAAAAACAATGAAGCAGAGGAAGAAATAATAAAACCTGTTGTTCAAAACATTGCAGACATTGTTTGTGCTCACTTGAAGCATTGGAAGGATACAGAGCAAGTATGATACCTAAAGAAGACAGATGGAGATGGATAGAAATGAAAATAAATTCTATCTTTTGGGACATACAATTAATAAAAGAAAAACTAGAAATAAAAGAAAGAGAAAGTGAAGATGAGATTAACTAAAAATGAATGGAAGTTTGTAAGGCATTTGTCAGACACGTTTGATGAATTTACAACAATTGAAGACTATACAGGGTATAGTATAGGCGAGATGTATAAGGTGGTAGACCCTGAAGGGTTTAGTAAAAAGATGGAGGAGTGGTTTGCAAATGAGTAGATACATAGATACAGAATCTATAGAGTTTCAAAACTATATGAGAAACTCTATTACAGATGCTCTTGATGAGCATATTGGAGAAGTGGCACAACTCTTGCACGAAGTAATAACTAGACAAACAAAAGCTTATGATTTTTTGAGTAACACTCTTGCACGAGACATAGTAGAAAGAATGGAGGACAAATTTGACAAAAGCAGTTAGGTGGTTCCCTGAAGATTCAGGGGCAATGCAACCAAGAAGCAGGGCAAAGAAAGGTGGAGAAATAGTATTCTGTGCTTTTTGCCAATGTGGAATATATGTTACTGACTTTGGATATGGTTTAGTAACCCAAGTGGAGTGCCCTAATTGTTTTAGGGTTCTTCAAAAAAACCAACTTGTGTTAGACCTGTTAAAATGGAGAACTTATAATGGTCTTGAAGTAAACCATGTAGGTAATATCAAGGTAGATGAGACCCTGATGGAAACAGGCACCCAAGCTTGGTATAAAAAATAATCAAATAAGGCAGGGCACCCCCTCAATGCCCTGCCAAGCCCTTGTATGAAGATTCACATACACATTACAAGTTTTATATTAATAATAACAATAACATTCTTATTAATTGTAAAACTTTTTTTTATTTAAAAATTGAGACTTAGTCTCAAAGATAACCTTATTATTGATACACAGTCTCAAAGATAGTGCCAAAAGACACCCCTAAATTAGCCCATTGCCCTTGACAAGGCTTGTCGCATAGCGTATAATGTTAACGAGGGTAGAAAAAAACTAACTCTCTTGCACATTGAAAACTGAATAAAGAAAGGAGGGTTCTTATGAACAGGAAGCAAATAGTTCGTAAGCTAAAAGCTACGAACAAGCTAACTTTCATGTGTACGTTTTGTTTTAGTTATCTACAAGTAACTAAAAATCATTTTTGCAACGAAGCTTTAGAAATTGATGGAGTTATCCACCCAAAGATGATTAAAGATATGAGGAAAGAATATCTTAAGAAACAAAAAGCAGGTTTGCTGTAACAACTGAATATGGAACATTAAATAAAAACAACTGCCCTGCTGAAAGGCAGGGCATATAGAAAGGATTAAATAACTAGGAAACAAAACTAGACATTTTGTTTCTTTTCTTATAAGATAACTTAAAGCTTAAGGGGAAAGCCCTCCTTGATTTGTTCGGTTGTGTTACGACTTTTTCCTTAAGCGACCAAGAAAAAAGAAACAATGAATAACAAACGTTTCCACAAGCTACCTGATTATTTAACTAAAGAACAGCAAAGAGAGTTCTTAAGGGTGGCAAACACCTTTCATAACACCAAGCCTGTTTTTAGAAAAAACAATGTTCTTCTTTGTATTAAGCTTCAGCTTTACGCAGGGTTAAGGATTCAAGAAGCGTTAGACCTTAAGCCTATAAATGTTGTTATAGGAGAAAGCACTAAGGAACTTAGGGTGGTGCAAGGTAAGGGTAACAAAGATAGGATAGTTCCTATGACCCCTCCTGTTTATGAGATGATAGGTTTTATCAATAGTTACCTTAATCCTAAAAAGGATTCTTCTTATATTCCTTTTAAAACTCGTAAAGCCCCTTGGGTTTGGTATAAAAAGATAGGGCAAGAAGCAGGTGTAGAGATAAAGGGCACCCACACATTAAGGCACACCTTTGCAAGAAACTGCTTAAGGAATGGAGTGCCTATAAATGTCCTGCAAAACTTTTTAGGACATAGTGCCTTGCAAACAACATTGGTTTATTTAAGAATCAATCCTTCGTCAGATGAATTGATTGAAGCAATGGAAAAAATAAAAGAGGAGATAGAATAATGTTTATATTTAAGTTATTGTCTTTGCCTTTTGCTATCGTGTCCTTTTTGATGTCGATAGGAATATTAGTTGTTTTAGGATTTGTAGTATATGGAGTTTTATTTAATTAAAGGAGAAAGCAATGGTAAATGAAAACGAAAACCAAGACCCTAATAACGCAGGTGTAAATATAATGAATGGATTTGCTCTTGATGAGCAAAACCAAGAAGGCTTTTTTAAAACAACAAGAATTTATTTAGAAGAAGCCAAGTCAAAGAACCAACTGTTAGGAACATCAAACGTTAACACAGAACAAGCTATGGACACAGCTACGATTTTAGCAAAAGCTGAAAACACTAGAAACAGAATAGCTAGGCACGAAAATAAGGGCAAGAAAAAGGAAGCCCCACAGAAAAAAGATGAGATTGATTATTCAGACATGACTTACGCAGAGGTTCATGTGTACAAGTTTTTAGAAGTTGCTAAGTCTATTAATGGTGGAGCAAGAAGGGAAGGCGTTGGAATACTTACAGGAAACTATCAACCTTATATTGATAGAGGTGCTTCAAGCTTCTTGCCAAGAAAGAAAGGATAAAAGATGAACATATTTAGGTTTTTCCCTGATGGGTCAGCACAAATTCAAGAAGGTAAACTAAGAAATAGGATTTTATATGTGTCTCCCAAAGAAGCTTATGGTATGAAAACTAAAGCCATAGGTTATATATGGCGTTCAAGGTTGTTTGGTTTCTTAAAGCCTAAGAGAACCCAAATAGTTACTGTAAGAGTTGGAGATGGCACCCCCCTAGCACCCTTGTCTCCTAACTATAGCTTAGAAAACCCTGTAGATGAATATGACTTAAGAGATTATGAAAACGAGTTTTTTTTAGAAACACAATTAGAAGTAGAGAAATCAAAAAAAACAACTGAACGAACAAGGCTAGATAAATTACTTTTTGTTTTAATTGGTTGTGCTGTGGCTGTGTTTTTAGTTATTGCAGTAGGAAAAAACTTTACATCTATTACAGATGGCTTATCAGGACAAAGTGGAGCAACTAATTTATTTTCACAGGCTCCTGCAAACAAAGAATAAACGAAAGGAAAAAATATGATTGAGTATGAAGACAGTATGAGAAACGAGTTCTACGAAACCTTAGAAGATAGAGAGGTTAAGTTAGAGAAAAAAATAGAAGAACTAGAAAAAGAAATAAAGGTTCATAAAGCACAAATAAGAAAATTGTTTAATATAACAACAAAGCTAGGAGAAAAAGTTTATGGCACATTTGACTAATGGACACGATATAAAACTAAAAAACTATTATCCCAAAACTGTATTGGCAGGGTTTGGGCTTTTGCTTTTCATGGGATTATGTTTGCTTGTCTTTCCTGCTACTTATTACTTAGGGTTCTTTATGGTTATAATGATTTTATTTGGAGGAGCAGGTTTTACTTGGTGGAAATTAAACAAGGAATTGATTAAGGTTTATCATTTAGTAAAATATGATGATGAAGTTTATGAATGGATTGAAAGATGGGAGCCTAGAAAAAACGTAGAAGAAGGAATGAGCCCTGCTTTTTTTTATAAAATAAAAAAAGAACTTGTACCTGTTATAGACTTTGTAGACCCTACGAAGCCAAAGCCTTTTACACCTTTTGATACTTCTTTTAATTCTGTACAGTCTATGGACATAGGAAGAACAACAGACCAAAGTTCTGCACAGAGAATGTTACAACATGGACAAAGCTTATGGTCTAAGCAAGAAGTTAGGCTTATAACTTACTTGGCTATATTGGGTGGAATAATGTTTGGAATAATAGCTATTACAGGTGGAGACCCACCACCTCCTGAAATCATACAATGAAAATTAACAGAAAGTTTTACGAAGATTTTTTAGAACTACACAAAGGTTCTCCAACTTTTACTTGTTATAGGTATAAAGAAGTTTTGTGCAAGGTTTGTGTAAAGCTAAAGTCTGAAACCCCTTGTGAAATTTTAGCTTGTATTGATTGTAACCAACATTTGTTTCCTTTAGATTTTAAACATTTATCTACTTTTTAATAATATGACTACTGAAGAACAAAACAAAAAAACAGAAAGTAAACTACTAATAGACTCCTCTGTGCTAGGGTGTGAAGGGATACGTGGGAGTGGCAAAACCCTCTTCGCAACCTACCTCACGCTTCATGCACAAGAAGTCTTAGGTGCTAAAGTTTTTCATAATGGGGCATTGTCTTTTGGGGAGTATATTCCTGTAGAAGACTTAATTAGTTTGGGGGACAGGCTTAGAAACGCTATTATATTTCTTGATGAGATTCAAACCTTACAAGACAGCTATAGAGCATCTAGCACAATGAGTTATTTGTTTACCCAAATGCTTATGCAGTTAAGGAAAAGAAAGATTGTTATTATATGGACATCTCAAAACATAAGGCAATTAAACTCTAGGTTGCTTTGGCAAACAGATTTTTTATGCAAAACAAAATTCGACAAGAAAAACAATATTTTATTTTGGGAGATGACTAGCCAAGGCACAGTTGCTCCTTATGGTATGAAAAAAATTGGCAGGGTTTGGAGAGCCAACAGGTTTTTTAAATATTACGACACAGAACAATTAATAGACCCTACTAAAGCAATAACGCTGACTTCTGAAGGAATAAGAGAAAACAAAGAACAAGAATTGAAAAATAAGTTTTATGCAGTTATGCAAGAAATAAAAAAAGCAGGTTATGATGAACTTTATTTTCAAGACATACAGACTGTTATGAAAAACAATCAGGTAGAAATTACAGACAAAAAGCTAGGCACATGGCTTAGAGACACATTTGGTGCTCCTAGAAGAACTAATAGTGGAAGAATATACTCTATAGAGAGCCTAGAAACAGAATAAACACAACATCTTGTGTTTTGATACATACTCTCAATTAACTTGCCTTTCTTTATTTTATGGTGTATATATCTAAACATATAAGAATAAGTTACTAGGAAAGAATGTACTTCTACAATCTAGGTAAAGTTGCGTTTGCGTTCATATTTTGTATGTTAGCGTTTGCTTTTTTTCTCCCAAGTATTATCAGTACAGGAGAATCAGCAAGGTATACTTCTTCAACAGTCCCATTAAGTTGTACCACAGGTTCAACTGCTAATAGTTGTAATGTACAATTACAAACTTCAGGTGGGGTTCCTTCTCCAAGTGCTAATACCACAATGGAAGGTATAACTGTTATGGAACAAACCCCTGCTGTGGTTGATAGAACCCCAAGTACAACTCTTTCTAATGACCAAACTTATATTACTGTTGCAGGTCTAACAGGCAATACTACTTATACCTTTAATGTAACCTACCCTCAAATTAATGCAGGTGTAGGCACAGGGTTAAATTCCTTATTAAGAGCACTACCTCTACTTGTCGTTATTGGAATGGCAGTTGTTTTGGTTTTAGGAGGTGGGCGTTGGCTCTCTGCAAGTTAGATTTGGTCGAACTGCCATGTATTCAAACATACAAAACAAACAAGCTTTTACACATTAAGTGGAAGGTGTTTGTTTAGATAGGAGACATATTATGTCAGCACAGATGAAGGGCATTTTGAGTGCCACAATCGTCTTAATTGTGTTCCTAGCTTTACTTCCTACTATCGTTACCTCGGTATCAACTGCCGCAGGAACAACAGGACTATCAGCTAGTGCAATTGCAATAGTGAACCTTATACCTTTGGTGGTCGTAGCGGGGGGAATATTTCTTGCTACAAAGATTGCTTGGGATAAGTTTGGTGGTAACTAAGAGTTTAGAACTACCTCTTGAATACTTAGGTGGAAAAAGACTGCGACACCTTTTTTCGAGGATTCTAGCTTTTTCCCCTAAGTATTTTTTTATATATAAACAAGCATAAGGAACAACATTGAATTTAATATTTGTTATTTTAGGCACAGTATGTGCAATTTATTTAGCAGGAGAGGTTTCAGGTACAGCAAACGTACCTCCTATAATGATTGGCATATCTTGGTTTTTTGCTTTAGGTATGGCAATGTGGACAATATTAGAAGCTTGGTTGTTGTTTCAAGAAAACCAATAATGAAACAACTTTTTTATTTATCTTTATTTCTGTTTCTAGGCTTGGCTTCAATGTCAAGCATGGGTTCTCTTTATGCTCAACAACCTGTTGTAACTGATGGGTGGTCTTCAGATTCTAATTGTTCGGTAAATGGAGGAAGTGCAGGGGTAAATTGCTATATAGCCAACCCCCCTTCTTTATTAGGAGATGATAATGGAATAATAGAAGCAAACGCTTTTGAAAATGTATATGAGTTTGGAGACGTTTTAGTTGTAATGAGATTTAGGTTGCCTGTAAAAGACCTGCCTTTATTAAACAACCCTAACAACTCTCCTACTTCGTGGGGTTCAACATGGTGTGATTTTTTATCAGACAATACGAATTGCCACATAGACCCACCTACCCCAACTTATGCACAAACAATATCTAACGCTACAGGGATAACTATTACAGGAACAAGAGTAAGTGATTATGGAAAAAACCCCTTGCTGTTAGGATATTGTAAAGACATAAGAACATCAGGCTCTTGGAATAATTGTTATGATTCTACATTAACAAATCCTTTAGACCCTTTAAAATTACAAGAAGTTTATTTACCAAGAGTTGGATATGGTTTAGTTTCTGTTTATTCTTCTTCACAAGGTGCAGGTACAGGAATAACCTTTGGAGAACAAGCAGGAAATTTTATAACAGGATTAACAGAAGCAGGAAGGGTGTGCTTATATCCCAATAAAAACATTTGGAACACAGTAACATCTGCTAACGCTTCTTGTAAGGTAGTAAGTTGGGTAAGTGAAAACAACCCTCCTTTATCAGCATCAGACCCTTTAGTTCACACTAAGTTTAGAGAAAAAATATTAGACATGACTAAAGAACTAGAAAAAGATTTAAACTTTGGTTCTAACAGGATAGTAACAACAAACCAAAAAGTAACAGTACTTGGAAGCACGTTTATTGCAGAGGGAATACCTAGGGCTAACGAAGTTCTTAGTCCTATTTATGAAATTGGTGTAAGTAAAGCTATAACAGAAACACACACTAACTCTAGTGCATTGCCCTTACAAACTAATATTAACACAGACTACGCTAACTCTAATTTAAAAACTACCTTTGATAGCATAGGACAATTTAACTTAGGTTTTCAAGGAACAAACACAGGCTTGATGGTTGTGGTAATGTTGTTGTTGATTATCTCATTATCTTTTGCGTTTACTTATGTAAGGGGATATGGAAGTGGTGGTGGAAGAATGGTTTTAGTTTTAGGAACTACCCCATTGTTTGTGTTTATGTTTGCAGGGTTCCCAAGCGTAGCGTTTGTCTTTACGTTTATAGCTGTGCTATCTATCTTTGGAGCATATTATATATTTAGTAGGGTAGGGTAATGAATTACAGAGTAACAGTTACGCTTTTAGTTCCTTATTTTGTTATGGTTATCTTGGGGGCTATAAGTCAGATGGCTTACACCCAAGGTGGTAACGCAGGAGACCTAGCTACTTTTATATCAGAAGGAGGAAACCCTGACTTAATTGTTTTTGATTCTCCTAAAATAACTTCTGATGCTTCAGGTATTCAAGGAGTTCTTGAAAGTTCTTACAACCTAGCAAACGTTACCTTTGGAGCATTTACTTCTTTAATAAGAATGGGGACTTTAGATTTTGACTTCTTTGACCAACACCCATTTTTTTCAATAGTTAGATACGTTATATTATTTTTATGGCTTCCTTTTATATTACAACTAGGAATAGACTTAATGAAAGTTTTATCAGGAGTGTTCAGATTTTAGAAAAACTACAAAATTTAAAGGGCTTTACTTTTAGAAAAGGTATGAATGGTATACTGAAGGTCTTAGAAGACCCTAAAAACACACGTAATATTGCCTTTGCATCTTTATTATTAATAGTTGCAGTTATTTTAAGGGGAGACACAGCCTTAAGGTGTTTAAATGCTTCTGTTGTTTCTAACACAGAATATTGCTACTCTCTTTCAGTATCAGCTACTAATAGTTCTGTATCAGGGTATAGTTATTTTGATTATCCATTAAGAGTAAATTTCCCAATAGACACATGGGAGTTAGAAGGAAAGATAGACAAAGCAAATAGTGGTGGTGGGGTGTTTAGAAAGGCTTGGGACATAAATGCGTTTCAAGGTTCTAACTCTAATCAGTTTGATGTTGTGGCTCAAAACTTATATTCTTCAGGGGGAAACCCTGTTTATGTTGTACAACCTTTTATAGAAAACAACTCAACAACTAAAACTTTTTACAACATAGGGAATAGCCAAGCAAAAAGAGACCAAGGTTTATATTTTTATAGACCTATAGACACAGCAACTATTATTGATTGCCAAAATGGAGATGTCCCTTGTGTTACAAACCCTATTGACTACACTATTAACTTTAAAATAGATGTAGAGTTTAAACCTTTAAATTCTAGCACAGACTATTTATCTAACCCTACTATCAACATGGAACCAAATGAAAACAAAACAATGATATGTGATACCTCTGTAGCTAATCCTTGTTATGCAGACTTGGTTTCTAAATTTAACACAAGCACAAATCAAGGGTATCGAATAAGAATAAAAAGAAATGAATCTTTAGGAACTATGTATACTTATTTAGTTTGTCAGTTAGATTCAGATATTCAAGAGACAGCCTTCACTACATTTGAAGGAAAGTCAGCAAACGTTAATGTATTGTATAAAGCATACCTTGACCTAACAGGAAACACACAACTTGATTGTGGTTATACATCACAAGGAACCTCTAGCCAATCTAATGTTTCTTCATTAACTTCAGCAAGTGCAGGACACCTTTTGGTAGCCACACAAAACAACGACAATCTTTTAGTTTGTAATAATTGTTCTAAAACTATGGTTTACGATATTAAGTTTGGAAACAAAACAACAAACACTCAAAACGCAAGATATATGATGAACGCTAACCAAACTAACGAAACAAGTAGTGCAGTTCCTTATACTACACAAATAGATGAATCTACAGGTAATTATGTTGATGGCAATGGAAATGATATTAAATTAGTTTGGAGCATAAACACCACTAATAGTGCAAACGATATGACTGTAGCTTCAACTGATGCTGTAGTTCAGTCTGCTTCACAAATGCCTACACAATATCAAGATTCTATAAGTTGGGTACCGAATTGGTATGGAAGTGGAAACCCTGTGGCTTTAGCCAATCCTGATAGAGCCCAAAACTCTTTTCTTTATTGGTTATATGGAAAACCTGCAAGTTGGGATATTCCTGATAATTTTTATTACACTATGCTTTTTTTAAGCATAGGTAGTATCTTTGCTATGATGATGTTTATGCTTACAAGAGAAGTTTTTATTGCCACAATTATTTTAGGTATGCCTTTGTTGTTTGGAATTACCCAAGGGCTAGTTCCTTTGTGGTTTGGGTTTGTTTGGCTTCTTAGTGTAATTGGTGTTATTAGTGGTAAATCATATTTTAGAGGAATATAATGTCAAGTAAGAATGTATTTATATATTATGCAGTTCCTCTAATATTAGGAACAAGTGCAGGGTTATTAACTTGTCAAATAGTAATAAATAAAATATTAGGAGTAATAAATTGAAAGAAACATTAAGTAAAGTAAAATATTTTTTACCTGCTGAAAAAATGCAATCTAATTTAGCGATATTTTTAAGCATATTTGCTTTATTTTTTGCAGTAGGTAATTCTAACGTACCATGTCTAAGTGCAGACACTTGTGCAGTAGGAAGTGATGAAGTGTTTAGTGGAACAGTAACAATTCAAAACAACACTAACTATGGAGTTAAGCTTACAGGAAACCCTACAGCAAACAGGACAATAACCTTTCCTGATGCAGATGGTACAGTTAAGTTAGCAGGGGCAACGCTGACTGCAAATAAAATTCTAGCAAGTGATACAAATGGAGAAGTTTCTGTTACAGACAAATATCCTTTTACACTTGGGACAGCAGGACAGTTTTTAAAAGTAGCTAGTACAGGACTAACTATGGATTTCTTAACAATTGGAGGGCTAGATAGCTTAACTGCAAATGCTCCATATTTATCAGTTAATTCATCAG